>Ga0315314_1001102_pt1 | contig 25459 bp, 25 predicted proteins | sample TDP9_MG_FD_203631 | JGI IMG/M metagenome (GOLD analysis project Ga0315314, IMG submission 203631) | Freshwater sediment microbial communities from Lake Towuti, South Sulawesi, Indonesia - TDP9 | ecosystem: Environmental > Aquatic > Freshwater > Lake > Sediment | place: Indonesia: South Sulawesi... | reverse complement strand
TGAAAACCAAATTTCAAAAGAAGAAGAAGACAATTGCCTTTAGCCTTCTTCTACTTGACAGAGAAACTATGCTTGTTGTTAGACGATTATTGGCATCATCATTCAACGAGGCTTCATCATTGCGAGGTGGGGCTGGGAGGATTTGAACCCCCGTCACGAGCGCCCGAGGCTCATAGCCTAGACCAAGCTAGCCGACAGCCCCCTGTCTTCGCTTTCTCTATTGAAAGGCTGGGCTTTGAAATAAGCCTTTTTCACGCTGATTTTACGAAGGCTTCGCAGCGAACAGCAAAAGTTTATTTTCAATCAACGGTCAACAAGTTTAGAGAGTGTTCGCGCACATGAAGTTTGCCTTTGTCTCGCCGAGCCCTGCACCCGAATCTGTTGGCAAGATTGAAGCGCCCTGGCCTCCTTTGGGCGTGCTCTACTGTGCAGGCGTCTTAGTGAACAACGGGATAGAGGTTTCTGTTCTCGACCAGGCGGCGAGGGGTTTCTCCTCGAAGCAGGTCTTAAACTGGGTGAAGAGGGAAGACCCTGACATCCTCGGCTTCTCAGTCTTAATAACCTCTTACAAGCAAGCCCTGAACCTGGCGAGGCAGGCGAAGGAGGAAAACCCGAATTTGACGATTGCTTTCGGCAACTACCACGCAACCTTCAACGCCGAACGCATACTGAAAAAGTATCCGTTTGTCGATGTGGTCGTGCGGGGCGAGGGCGAAAACACAGCGCTCGAACTAGCCAACTGCCTAAGAAGAAAAAGAAGCCTGAAGGAAGTTGCTGGCTTAACCTTCAGGAACGATGGACACGTGGTCTCAACGCCCGACGCTCCGTTGATTGGCAACATCGATGCGCTGCCCATTCCCGACCGAGACCTCTTGGGTGCAGAATACACGTCTGAGATTTTCGGTATCGAGGTTGCCACGAGAAGGTTCACGTCGATCGTTTCTTCGAGGGGCTGCCCCTTCCGCTGCAGCTTCTGCGGGTGCCGAAAGTTTGCGCGTGGCGTTTGGCGACCGCGCTCGGTTGAAAGCATAATGAAGGAGTTTCAGCTCCTGTACAGCCAGGGTTTTAGACAGTTTCTCTTCGTCGACGACAATTTTACGCTCAACCTCCGCAGAGTAGTCAAGCTCTGTCGCGAGATAAGGAAGGAGAAGATGGACATCGAATGGTTGTGTGACTCTCGGGTGGACAACTGCCGCCAAGACGTGTTCAGGGAGATGACGAGGGCTGGATGCCGCCTGCTCTACTTCGGCGTCGAGAGCGCCAACCAACGAATACTCGACTACTACAGGAAGGGAACAACACCCGACCAGACCAGAAGGGCTGTTGAGTCGGCTAGGAAGGCAGGCGTCGACATCATAGTTGGCTCCTTCATAGTGGGCGCACCCGACGAAACCAGAGGAGAAATCCAGAACACGCTTCGCTTCGCCCACGAACTGGACATAGACGTGCCACAACTCAACATCTTGGGCGCGTTTCCAGGAACCGACTCTTGGAACGACATGGTTGCGAAGGGCTTCATCGGCGAAGAAAAATACTGGGAACAGGGAGTATACGTCTCGCAAGTGTCGCCCCACGCTGTGCCCTTCGAAGAGGTCCGCCAAATGGTGTTCGAATACTTCCAGACGTTTTACCTTCGCCCAAAGAAACTGTTCACGGAGGTTCTCAGGTCGCTGAAGAGCAGATACCGCCTGACCGCTTTTCTAAACAACATGGTTAGAATAGGAGAAATAGCAGACACCGTGAAACGAGAAATCAGCCTAGAACCACCAGAGAAAAGCAGACTAGCGAGCTAAAACTGGACTTAAATATCTCTAGCATCCTACAGTAGGGCATATGAGCAGAGAAGCCGTTTTTCACGCTCTGCTTCTGCTAGCGTTGTTTTCTATCAGCCTGTCCACAGTGGGTTTTGTGAACGATGTGCATGCATATGAGCCCTTAGTCTCTCCAGAACCGAGTATCGGCTCAGTGTCGGTTGGTACGGTGTTTCGAATCGATGTTGCCCTTCTAGGCGTGGAGAATCTCCACAGTTTTGAGGTCATACTGTATTATGACAACGATGCGTTAAACGCCACTCAAATTTTAGAAGGCCCCCTCCTACGAAGCGCTGGACCCACTGTTTTCAAGATTGCTCAAATGAAGAACAATTACGATGACATATACGGGATTGTATGGGTAAACTGCACACTGCTTGACTCGGTAAGGACCTTTAATGGCAGCGGCATAATGGCAACGGTTGAATTCGAAGTCATCGGCGGTGGAGGATCAGTCTTAGAGCCTTCTGACACTAAACTTTACGACCCGTCTGGAGACATAATTCCACATGCGACGATTGTTGGCATCCTTTCCAGTGACCCAGTCCCTCCTTACAGAACATTTAAACTCACTTGGAACCAAGAAAATTTCACAGTCGCAGTCCACAGCAACTCTAGTCTTGCTGGCATTTCGTTTAATCAACCTCAGAAGGAGCTGAGCTTCTACGTGACTAGCTGGGAGGCCTCTCGCTATTTCTGCAACATCACGATTCCCAAGACGCTCCTTCGGGACAATTCGACACAGGTGTGGGTTGTCTTAAGGTATGGCACTCCAACCGATGCAATAATAACATCAAATGATACTCACACGTTCTTTTACCTCACCTACTATTTTACCGGGTATCTCGTATTTTCATACGAGTACCATATTGTCGGAGCTGAAGTAGTGTCAGAGTTTCCCTCAGTCATAATCCCTCCACTCTTCCTAGTCCTCACAGTCTTCACGGCTGCCATGAGAAGGCTGTGGAGGAAAAAGCCTCTCTCTGTGTAGCATAATCCCAGCTTGAATTAATACCCGTTTGTAGGCGACGTTTAACGTTTAATCTATAAATGCTGGGCTGTTGCTAGTTAAGGGATGCCTCAGGAGGGGCTGGTTTCATTGTCTCGTCCGCGTCGATTCGGAGCCCGCGTGTTGAAGGCTGTAGCCTCTTCCCTGCGCCTTCAGGTCTTGACGATGCTCTTCGACAGGGGACCCCTCTCATACACGGAAATCATGAACATACTGCACTTGAACCCGGGGCGAGACGCGGGCAGGTTCGCCTACCATCTCAAATTTTTAATCAAAGCCGACCTGGTCGAGCCCGACGCCGAGACCAAGAAGTACAAGCTCACCGACCTCGGTCGAATGCTGGTTGAGGTGGCTGAGACAATAGACGAAAAATCGTTCAAGCGCCGCAAGATGATGGTGCGCACGTCGCGCCTTGCCATGGAAGAGTTCGACAGAAACAAAATCGCCGAGGCACTGGTGAAGGAAGCCAACGTGCCGCAGGACTTGGCACAGAAGGTCGCCCGCGAAACCGAAACCCGCCTCCTAGAGGTTAAGGCAAAGTATCTGACGGCACCCCTGATCCGCGAGTTCGTGAACGCCATACTGATCGAAAAAGGGTTGGAGGAATACAGACACAAGCTGACCAGGCTTGGGCTGCCAGTCTACGACGTGACTCAGCTTATCAGGTCGGCTGGAGCCAAATCGACAAGCGTAGACGCCGTGCACCAGTCGGCGGGAGACTCGGTCATCGAAGAGTACACGCTGCTAAACGCTCTACCCAGAGACATAGCAGACGCACACCTCTCGGGCTCTCTGCATCTCAACAACCTGGGCGTTTGGATTCTCAAACCCAGCGAGTTTGCTCACGACTTGCGCTTCTTCCTCAAGCACGGACTGCAGTTCAACGCGCCCTACCTTGCCTTCGCCTCGGGTCCACCCCCAAAAAGTCTGGAGGCGGCGCTTTCGATGATAACGAACGTTCTGGAAATCACGGCTTCGGAGGTTTCAGGCGAGCAACTGTTCGATTACTTCAATGTTTTCTTGGCGCCCTTCATTCGAGGTGCAGGAGAGGAGCGAATCCGTGAGAACCTGCGCCTTTTCATTTATAACATAAACCAGAGCCTTGCAGGCTTTGACCCTGCTGGTCTGGCGGTTTCAGTAGGTCTTGAACCCATGGTTCCCGATTTCTTGAAAGACACCGAAGCCGTGAGTCCAAGCGGCAAAAGTGATGGAGTCTACGCAGATTATGCTGAGGAGAGCCGTCTTGTAGCTTCACTTCTCTTGGAGACATTCTTGGAAGAAAGCCGAGACAAGCCCATGTTTCAACCCAGCCTCATAGTGAAGATACGAACAGAAGCGATAGGCAGCAAGGAATCAGAACCTCTGCTGCTCTTAGCCCACAAGCTGGCTGCCGAAAGAGGGCTTCCCTACTTCGCAAACCTCGCCTCCAAGGAACAGAATCGCGTCTCTTACATGGCTACTGGGAGCCGCTTCGCTGATGATTGGAAAGCCGACTGGGAGCTCGACACGACACGGATGGGCAGCATGGACAGCGTCATAGTGAACCTACCCAGAGTAGCCTACGAATCCGAAGCGAAAACGCCCAGGTTTTACCAATTGTTGAGCGAGCAGCTGGAGATGGCGATTCGCGCCTTAGAGATTAAGCATCAGACAATCAAGCTTCGAAGCAGGGAGGGCTTGCTTCCCTTCCTAACCAGCAGAGCCCACAACGAGCAGTACGCACGCCTCGAAAACTTCACCCGCCTCATAGGCTTTGTCGGTCTAAACGAAGCAGTCGAATCTCTGAGTGGAAAATCGCTGCACGAAGACGCTAAGGCGCTTGACCTAGCAGAACAGATAACGACTTACATACGCGACAGCGTCAGAAAGAGCTCGAGAAAGCCTGAGACTCGCCCCGTCACTGCCATGGTTCCATCGGTGCAGGCTGCAAAACGCTTGGCTCAACTGGACGTTGAACGCTACGGCTGGGCAAAGGTTCACGTGCAGGGAACAAAGGAGCAGCCTTTCTACACCAACTTGGTTGCAACGCCATCTCAGGTCGAAGTTGCTCTGGACCAGCGCCTAAAGATTGAAGAAAAAATCCAGCGGCTCGCACCTGGCGGACACCTAGCCCTTATTCAAATCGAGGAAGAGACAACTGACCCGACACAGCTTTTGGCGCTCTCGAGACGGTTGACTTCCGAGAGCAAGGTGGGCTTCTACACCTTTAATCGCAGCTTCACTTACTGCGGGCGATGCCGAAAAACCGTTTCGGGTCAAAAGGCGAAATGTCCCTCGTGTGGCTCTGTCGACAGCTTGACTGGCTACCGGAGAGACTCAGCCAAATACGCGCCGTCGGCAGTTTCCACTTAACAGACACATGCCTACGATGCTCGAGTGAACATCACTCGTGTTAATTTCTGAAGCAAATTGTACAAAATTTTAAACAGTCCATTCCAAAAAATTTAAGTAAAAATCAACATGCTCAATCTGAACAAATTCGTGTATAAAATATTCGTTCTTTTTATACAATTGATTTTGAATTTTACATGAGAATTTGTATGCAAGCTTAAAGACTGAGTTGTGCTTTAAAGTGTGTTTCGCCTCTGTGCGGGTGTTCTCATGGTTTCTTCAGATGCCTCTGCTCAAGCCCTCCAAAGCGCGGGTGGACCACGAAGAATAGTGGTTTACACAACGAACGGTTGCCAAAAGTGTGCTGTGCTGAAAGAGTGGCTCAAAACCTCGAACAAGAGTTTTGAAGAGCGTGACCTGGAAAACGTTGACGTCATGACAGAGCTGGTTATGAAAAACATCGTCGTTCTCTCGGCGCCAGTTCTAGAGGTTGACGACACGGTTTACTCGGAGACAGAATTCTTCTTTGGCGACTCGTTGGCAGCCAGCAGGCTTCAGGAAATCGTGGAGGGCAACGGTAATGGGCGACGACAACGGTGACGGCGACGGAGAGCTTGGCCTCCAACCGTATCAGGAGCCCATGCCGAAAGTTAGAAGAAGCGACGGCTTCATAGTTACTTGGAATCGAGAGGCAATCGTTAAGCAGCTCTTAACAGAGACAAGGCTCGCCAAGGATTTTTTTGACACAGAGCCGATGAGTCAAGAAGACGCCGAGGAAATAGCGGTCGACGTGGAGCGCAAGATCGTGAACCTGCGGTTGAAGTTCGTCAGCGGACCACTCGTCAGGGAACTCGTGAACAACGTCTTGCTGGGCAAGGTCAAGGACAAGCCCGAATACGCCGTTTACCGCAACATCCTCACCAGGGTTGGGGCGCCCGTTTACGACGCCTACCTAATGGACGTTGGACAGGGCTACAAGGCAAACGAGAACGCCAACCTTCAACCAAACGCCGAGACATCGCACAAACGCAAGGCTGACTGGGTTTCGGGTGAAGAATACCTGCTCCTGATGCCGCCAAAACTAGCCGACGCTCACCTGTCTGGTGACCTGCACATTCACGATTTGGAGTACTTTGGAACCCGACCGTTCTGCCAAGACTGGGACCTCCGCTACTTCTTCTACTACGGCTTGATGCCCGACGGGATGGGAACTAGAACCAGCGTGGCGGGTCCAGCCAAACACCCTGAAGTAGCCATTTTGCACACTGCTAAAATCTTGGCTTCGGCTCAGACCAACTTCGCTGGGGGCGAAGGATTCTACAACTTTCTCGTCTTTCTGGCACCCTTTATGAGGGGAGTAGGCTACGAGCGAATTAGGCAGCTGATGCAGATGATGTTCTTTGAGTACACACAGGCTTACGTGGCTCGTGGCGGTCAACTCGTCTTCAGCAACATCCAAGTGCAGCCTGGAGTGCCAGAGCTGTGGCGAAAAATGCCTGTTGTGACTCGTGGAAGGGTTGGACCCGACGTCTACGGTGATTTCGAAGACGAGGTGCGCCTCATGTTTAAGGCGTTGTACGAAGTGTCGTTGCGAGGCGACTTCAGGGGGAAACCGTTCAACTTTCCAAAGCTCGAGAACAGCATCAGCCCAGAGTTTTTCAAGCCCGAATACGACGACTTCTGGCTGGACGTGCACAGGGTAGTAGCCAAGTTTGGCACACCGTATTTCGACAACCTCATGCCCCCGTACAGAGGCTACGGCAAGGGCGTCTCATGCTACCAATGCTGCGCCTACTGCTTCGTCGAGACGCCCGAGAGCAGCCCAGACTTTCAGGACAAGATGAACTTTGTGGACGGCAAGCACTTCACCATGGGCAGCTGGCAGGTTGTGAGCCTCAATCTGCCCAGAATGGCTTACAAGGCAAAAGGAGACGACACTGTACTGTTTGAAGAAGCACGCCGACTCATGAACCTCGCGGTCGAGATTTTCAAGATTAAACGAAAATGGATGGAGCTGATTCGGAGACGCAACCGCATCCCGTTCGCAACCCAGCGCCCAATCGACCCTAGAACGGGCGTTAAGGGGCAGCCCGCCATCGACTTCGAGGGCTTGGTCAACACCATCGGGCTTGTGGGCGGCAACGAGATGGCACAGTGGCACACGGGCTATCAACTGCACGAGCATCCGGAAGCCGTCAAAATCTTGGTTAAACTCATCCTAGAGATGCAGAAGTACAAGAAGGAACTCGAATCCAAGACAGACGTCAAACTGGCTCTGGCACGCACACCAGCAGAGTCCACCGCCCAACGCTTCGCCATAGCGGATTTGCTCACGCCGACCTATCATGACAACGCTGAAAAAACCGCAAAGGGCGACCTGTCTAAGGCTGAGTTGATGCTGGCTCAGGGTGAGAACGATGTGCCCCTCTATTACAACAACGGCACACACGTTTACGTAGGCGCCAACGTGGGGTTGCTTGACCGAATCGAAACTGAGCAGAAGTTCTTTCCGCTCTTGAACGGCGGCAACATGCTGCACGTTTGGCTGGGCGAAGCCTCACCAGACCCTGAGGCGTTGTACAAGCTCACGAAGCGCGTGGCTACTCAGACTAACATTGGCTACTACGCCTACACGAAGGACTTGACCGTCTGCAACGACTGCGGCGTGGTCTCGTCCCTAATAAGTCGAGCGTGTCCCAACTGCGGCTCCACAAACGTTGAGTGGTGGTCTCGAGTGACAGGCTACTATCAGGCTGTTAGCGGTTGGAACGAGGGCAAGAAACGAGAACTCCAAGACAGGTACAGAGTCATTGTTTAGCAACGATTCAGGGAAAGGGAAATCCAAGTTGAGAAAACCATCTCCCGTCAAATCCGTCCCGAACTGTTTCGGAGAATTCATGACCAAAATTCAAGGATGTAACAACTGCGGTTGCTTGGCAGACTGCTTCAAAGAATGGAAGAACAAATCGGACAGGGCGCCTACCTTCACCTCTTGCAGCCTCAAGGTAAACGGCGTGTGTGAAACCTGCATTTAAGGTGAAGCAAATTGCCCTCAGTCTGCAGCTCCTGCTTCTTCTGTCAGGAATGTTACATCTTTGGGCTTGAGAAACTTTACACTAAAAATAACAGCCTGAAGAGAAAGGGAATCGACGTAGCCAAGTGGCAAGAATATCTAACCGAAGAATGGAAGGAGAGACTAGCACACGAATTAGGATGCGTCTGGGATAGAGAAAGTCTACCCTTCTTCTCGGACCCAGTGTTTGGGCCTGAACGACTGAAGGTTTGTGAAGACGGATACATAGCAGACAATAAGAAAGTCAAAGATGCCCGTGACCTTCACTAGCCATCGCTACTCTGTTGCGCCTAGTATGAGCGCCAGCAGTGCCATTCTTGTGACTATGCCGTTCCAGACCTGTTGAAAGTACCGTGCGTGTGGCGTCGCGTCTACTTCGGAGCTTATCTCATCCACTCTCGGCAGCGGGTGCAGCACAATCATGTCTTTCTTAGCGTTTTTCAACGTGCCAGCGTCGATCTTGTACGAGCCCTTCACCTTGGCGTATTCGGCGGCGTCTGGAAACCGCTCCTTCTGTATCCGTGTCACATAGAGCACGTCGATTCTAGGCAGAAACTCGTCCAGGCTAGTTGTCTCCACAGCCTTCACGCGTTCGCTTATGGTGTCGAGCACTTCACGACGCATGCGCAGCAAGTCGGGAGAGATGAAGTAGAGCTTCACGTCGTAGAGCGACAGAGCGTAAGCCAGCGAGTGCACGGTTCGACCGAAGCGAAGGTCGCCTACCAGGGCGATGTTTAACCCGTCGATGCCGCCCAACTCTTTCTTCATGGTGTACATGTCGAGCAAAGCCTGAGTAGGATGCTCCTCGGCGCCTGAACCAGCATTTACAATGGGAACCTGAGCGAATTCAGCCGCTAACCGTGCCGCGCCCTCAAGGGGATGTCTCAACGCGATGATGTCAGCGTAGTTTTCCACAACCCGCATCGTGTCGGCCAGGTTCTCACCCTTGCGAACCGAGGCTATCTCCGCCTCCGCGAAGCCTATAGCTGTACCGCCAAGTCGATGCATAGCTGATTCGAAGCTGAGCCTCGTCCTCGTGCTGGGTTCATAGAACAGCGTAGCCAGAATCTTGCCTCGAAGCATGGTTGAGCCTGTCTTGGCGATTGGCTCCATGGCGGAGGCGATGTCCAAGATGTAATCGATTTCTTTGCGGGTGAAATCCTTAATCGAGATTATGTCTCGTCCCTTGAACTCCAAACTAGGACACCAATCAAACTCTGACGGGGCGCAAATAACTCTTTCGAATAAAAAACGTTTTACCTTATTTCAAAAGATGCTTGCTTTCGGTTGCACTAACAATTTAAGAAATGACTTTCTAAGATGAATGCTGTGGTAAACGATTCGCAACACATGCGTCTATAGAAGAGGACACAAATGGAAAAGCCAAGAAAATTTCCTCAGCTGGAGACTGAGAGACTGATTCTGAGAGAAATGACACTCGAAGACGTTGAGTTCTATTTTCGCCACTTCAACAACAGAAAGATTATAGAGGGCTGTTGTTTTCCCGGACCCGACAGCCTCGAAGCAGCCAGAAAAGAACTCGAACTATACTGCGTAAAGCCTTTCAAAGAGGACAGAGGCATCCGTTGGGGAATCGTCATAAAAAAGAGTGGCGAACTCGTAGGAACCCTAGGCTACTACGACTGGGTCAAAACCTCATTTCGAGCAGAAATAGGATACGATCTAGACCCCGCTTATTGGGGGCAGGGCGTCATGACAGAGGCGCTGCAGGCTGCGCTCAGGTACGGTTTTGAAACAATGAAGTTGAACAGAATCCAAGCCATCATTGACTCAGAGAATGCCAGATCCTTGAAGCTGGTTCGCTGGCTGCATTTCAGGAAGGAGGGAGTTATGAGGCAGAGAAGCTACTTTAACGGACAGTTCAGAGACGATGTCTGTTTCTCATTGCTGAGGAGCGAATGGACAAACTCCTGACGCTCTTGCCACATGCTAGAAACGCGTATACCCACATTCTTTTATTTCTAAACACTGAAAATACTACGGCTTGAACGCGGCTGATTGTCTATGTCGAGGAAAGAGACTACGCTGAGAGTTTCAAAGATTAAGGACGGCACGGTCATCGACCACATAGCAAGCGGACACGCTTTGGACGTTGCCAAAATCCTGGGCATAGCTGGGCGTAGAGCGGGCGTGGTCACAATCGCCATGAACGTTCCAAGCAAACACTTGGGTCACAAGGACATGGTGAAAGTCGAGGGACGATTCCTAGCCGCCTCCGAGGTGGACAAGATCGCCCTGTTGGCGCCTCACGCCACGATTAACATCATAAAAGACTACAAGGTGATAGAGAAGCAAAAGGCAAAGCTGCCAGACACGATTAAGGGCATCGTGAAGTGTGACAACCCCGCGTGCGTGTCGAACAGCAACGAGCCAGTGCAAACAAGATTCTACGTGGAGAAGGAAGAGCCTCTGAGGCTCAAATGTCACTACTGCGGACACATAATGGAAAAACAAGAAATACTCAAACAGTTTTAAAGGCGTTGAAAGGGACGTGTTTTGAAAACCCTTGACCCCAAGTTAATCCCCAAAATGGAAGAGCAATATGGTCCGAAATGGTGGCCGGTACAGTATCCGGAAGAAGTTTCAAAAGACCCCTTCAAGAATCTCATCATAACCGTTCTCTCACAAAACACGAGCGAAGCCAACTGCGTCCGTGCCTACAAGGGACTTGCAGCCCGATTCGAGGTTAAACCCGAAGTGTTGGCACATGCGAGAGAATCGGATATAAGGGAGGCAATAAGAAGCGGCGGCTTATACAACGTCAAAGCAAGGAGAATCAAAGAACTCTCGAAGGCTGTTCTGGAAAAGTTACGAGGCAACCTATCCGTGGTTTTTGCTCTCCCGAAGCAAGAGGCACGGGAAAAGTTTATGGAGTTGCCAGGAATCGGACCCAAAACAGCCGATGTGCTGCTCGCCGACCGTCACGGCTACAGCCAAGTCTTTGTTGTCGACACGCACATGGACAGAATAGCCAAGCGAATCGGTTTAGTTAAACCAGACGCCAAATACGAAGAAATCCAAGCTGCGCTGCAGAATTTCATACCTTGGGACAAGGGTGAGAGGGTAGGCGGGTTGTTCTGGCTCTTGGCAAAGTACACGTGCAGGGCGCAGAATCCCAAGTGCTTGGAATGCCTACTGATAGACGGATGCGACTATGGGAAGAAGGCTCGTTCTAAGGGAAAGAAGAAGTAGGCTTGTTATTTTGTTTGGCTGAGTAGGAGTATAGCCTGTGCTAGGTCGCCTTTTGTCTGTTCCAATGCTGCTTTTGCTTCTTCAGGGCTTACTCTGGCTTGAGTTGCAACCAGCTGCACGTCTTCCTCTGGAATCTTGACCTCTTTTTCAACCGTCTTCTCAACTATCCTTTCGCCCGTGACCTGGAATATTTTTTGACCGTGCATCTCCATGACGGCGACCTCGGGGTTCTCGACGATAATCTCCTTGCTGCTTGTTTTGAATATGACTTCTTGAACATCGGGCATGGCGCCCATGCTCATGCCCATGCGCTGCATCATGCGCTTAGCTTCTCTTGGATTAATTCGCCTCATTTTGGAAACACTCTCACTCCATCCTAGTCATATTATTTGAGTGTTTACTGCCTATTAACTTGAAAGTTTTTATCCCTTCCTGAACAATTGTTGCTGGGTCAAGGCTGAAGCTGAAATGACGGGGAAAATCATTGGACACGGCACATGGTACGACAAAACCGCAAGCGAGATTGTCGAACGCGAGCGAAAGCTGGGAAGAAGCCTCGACCTGATTCGCACTGAAATGGGTGTAAGCGCGTCTGGCATTCCTCACGTAGGCAACCTGAGCGACGCCATAAGGTCCTACGCCGTGACCGTAGCCCTGCAGGCACAAGACTTTCGCTCTGAGCTTATAGCGTTCGCCGACGACAAAGACGGCTTGCGCAAGGTTCCAGCTGGAATGCCCAAAACACTGACCAAGTACCTCGGTTTTCCTGTGAGATCAATTCCCGATCCACACAAGTGTCACAGGAGCTTCGGCGAACACGCCACATCGCTCATGCTGGAAGCCTTTGAAAAGTGCGGGGTCAAGGGCAACTTCATGTCGGCTACGGATGTGTACGAACGTGGGCTGCTCAACAACGAGATTAAGACTCTGCTCCTCAACGCCAAGCGAGTTGGACAGATCATCAAGGAAGAGGTTGGGCAGGAGAAGTTTGAGGAGGCGCTTCCCTACTTCGCCATCTGCGGCAACTGCGGCAGAATCTACACGACAAAGGCTTACGAGCTTCTGCCCGAGGAGAACAAGGTTCTCTACGCCTGTGAAGGAATGGAAATCAAGGGACAACAGTTCAAGGGCTGCGGATACAAGGGCGAAGCAGACTACACCAAGGCTGAGGGAAAGCTGGTCTGGAAGGTAGAATTCGCCGCACGATGGAAAGCCCTCGACATCCGGTTTGAAGCCTATGGAAAAGACCTAGCGGACTCGGTGAGAGTCAACGACCGAATATGCCAAGAAATCCTGGGTTGGTCTCCTCCGTACCATGCAAAATACGAGTTCTTCCTGGCTAAGGGCGGGAGACGACTCTCAAAGTCTGCGGGTGTAGTGTTAGCCGCTGCTGACTGGTTCCGGTACGGTTCGCCTCAGTCTCTCAACCTGCTCTGTTTGAAGAGGTTTGTCGGGTCTCGTTCAGTCTCGGTCTTGGACATCCCGGCGTACATGAACGAGCTTGATGAGCTCGAAGACGTACACTTTGGGAAGAAACAAATTCCCGACAAGAGGGAATTCACGAAGCTGTCAGGACTCTACAAATACTGCTGGTGGCTGAACCCGCCGAAACAGCCCAGTGTGCACGTGCCCTACAACCTGCTTGCCTTCTTGGCAAAGGTGGCACCAAAAGAAGCCGAAGACCAGTACATAGTTGAAAAGCTGAGGGAATACGGATACCTCAAGGGAAGCGAAAAGCTCACACAGAGCCTCAAGGAAAGAGTTGGGTACGTGCGCAACTGGAACCAAGATTTTACGGAGATAAAAGAGACAACCGTGACACTGAGCGCCGAAGAAAAGAAGGCAATAAGAGAACTCGCACAAACACTGCAAACTGAAACCGAAGCGGAAAAGATTCAGGGTTCAATCTTTAACACAGCCAGAAAGCACAATATTCAGCCTGGGCAGTTCTTCAAAACCCTGTACACTCTCTTGCTTGGAACCACGAAAGGACCGAGGCTGGGCCCATACATTGTTGCCATGGGCAGAGAAAACGTTGCCGACGCCTTAGAGAGGGCATTAGAGGAATAGAAGAGCTAAGTGGGGCGATTTTGTAGGGTGTTCTCTAGCGGCAAAAGGTTTTTTATTTTATTTCTATAATAAAAATAATGCTTTTGGATGGGGAGCCCACATGCATCGAAGTAGGTTGGACATACTCGCAGAAATTCTCACTATAGCGAAGACGCAATCCACGAAAACAAGGGTCATTTATCGGGCAAACCTGAACCAGAGGCTGGGAACGCAGACGCTAAAACCTGCTCGTTGACCTAAACTTGTTGGACAAAACGCACAACAGCCCAATTTGCTACGACACGACAGAAAAAGGACTTAGATTTCTAGACGAGTACCGACGCCTGCGAAGCTTATTAAATTCTGAACCAAGATTAAAGAGAGCATTTCAGACTCTAGGCTAAACGCCGGTTGCGAAAACTCTTTTACTTCTCTCAGCCACTTGACATATGCTCTCAAAAAAGGGCCCGTCGTCTAGTCAGGATTAGGACGCTGGCCTGCGGAGCCGGAGATCTGGGGTTCAAATCCCCGCGGGCCCGCCAAAAAATAAATAGGGTGTGCCAGCGAATACCGAAGCCAGGAGGAGCTCTGAATGAGTGGCAGCCACATTAAACGGATACCTTACATTAGAATTGCTGTAAAAGACGTAAAGAGAGCTGTAGGTTTCTTTCAAGATGTCTTGGGTCTCGAGAGAATCAGTGAATGGCCCACTGGGGCAATCTTTGACGTAGCTGGGACGGCGCTTGCCATAGAATCGGGAGTGAAACCCAACGTATGCCTTCTGGTACACGATGTTGATGAGACATATCAAGACCTCAAGGCTAAGGGAGTCGAATTCGTCAGCGAGCCAAAGGATCAGCCTTGGGGCGTTCGAGACGCAACTTTCGCCGACTCTGACGGAAACATCTTCGTCATCGAGTCGTTTCATTGCAAAGTCTGTGGAAAAGCCTGTGAGAGTTATCGTGAACTTCTTGAGGAACATCTGCGGAAGCACAGGTGACGAGGGCTCATGTCGACGTCTTAGTATCTTAACGTCTTTTTCTTTGTGTCTTTTCGTGTTCTTCTCTTTGTCGTTGCCACTCGGTGTATTTTTCGAGCAGGTTTTCGAGTTGTTTGTCGAGGAAGTCGGCGACACTTAGGAAGGGCAGGTTCATTTCTTTTATCGCGGACTCGCCTTTCTCGTGTTTTTCTTTCTGCACCTCTATGTACTCGTACGTGCCCTTTAGGAACCTGAGTCTCCAGCGGGCGGCGTCTCGGATGAATTCCTCCCTTGTCGTGTAGCCCATGTCCTTGTGGGTTTCTATGAAGCCCTCAACCTGAGCCAGCAGTTCGGGTGGGAGTATCACGGATTGTTTGATTAGGGCTTCAACCGCGTCGGTGTAGGTCTGCATTCGGCTTGTTTGGGCTGTTAACTCGCCGAGCAGAGCTGTGAGTTTCTGGTGCACGTCGTCTGTTATTCTGAGCGTTTTCATGTTGGGCTATGGCTCCTTGCATTTCTGACTTTGAGGGTGTTATTAGTGGAATTTGTTCAATAAGCCTAATAAATGTTTTCTGTATATTAAATATACACATTACACAGAAGGCTGAGCAGATTGAAGGAACACATCGGCTTAACAATAGACACAAAACTCCTCGAAGAGATCGAAAGGCTCCGCGGAAGAGAAAAACGCAGCACGTTCATCGAGCACCTGGTCAGGCTGGGCCTCAAAGCCTACAAGGAGAGGAGCAGAGGCGCCTCAGAAAATGTCTAAAACCACTCCACGCGGGCTCATTAAGAACTGTGGAAACTGCCAATATCGGAAGTCACCCGTCTGCCTCAGCCTAAGGTTTGTCCAAGCCTGCGCCCAGATCAGTCGCGACCCGGAGAAAGTCGACGTCTCCGCCTTGACCACGTTGATTAGAGAGGCTGAGGTGTTAAGCCGCAGAAAATACAAGTGCAGCAAGGAAGCGGACGCTTGGACGCATCTGCTTGAGAGAGCCTGCGCCTTCTGGCAGCCAACGGAATAGACTCTGTTCTGTTATTTTGCGCTCTGAGACTCTGCTCTGATGCACCTGGCCTGGCTTTGCAAGAAGAGTTTATGTAGGGAATTGCTGGGGCTGGGTTATTCGATTCCCCATCTCTTGGTTATCTTGACCAAGATGAAAATGACGAAGGCGACGATTACGAAAGTTATTAGAGCTACAAAGAAGTCGCCGACGCCAAACAGTTGTCCAGTGTAAGTTGGGTCTATTGGGTTTCCTTGAGGGTCCAGTGCGGTCGGCGGGACTGCAATTTTAAAGGTTGACAGGTTTCCAAGTCCAGGTATGGCGAGACCTATGATTGGCATTATCAAGTCTTTCACAAGTGATTGCACAAGCGCGCCGAGATAAACACCCATGATGAAAGCCACGGCAAGACCCATAACCTTGTACTTAGATAGAAAGTCCATGAATTCTTTCCACATCCCTTTCGGTGGAGGCGGAGGCGGCGGAGCTGGTTTGGGTTCCAGCAGTGCTCTGATGCGCTTCAGTTCTTCCAGCATCTTGTCTTCCTTAGACATTTCACACCACAAAGCAGAGTTTACTTGGTGATTTCTTATTAAGACTTGCGAAAAACTTCTCGAAAGAAGCGAGGGGCGCACTCAGCGATACTCTGAAGATTTAGGGGGCATCTATTGCTTTTGTTGCCTGCGTTCTTCGCCACAGTGCCTTGTACCAGAACTCGAGGAGAGCAATCAATCCTATGCTCGTAACGAATTGCATGAGAGCGGCGACCCACTCGTTCAACAGAGTCAAGGCTTCAGCGGGTGGAATGTTGAAGGCTATCGAAATCAGAGCAACGAGCAAGGCTGTGACCAAGGTTTCAAGAGCCTTCTTTCCGTTGAAGGTTTCCTGCGGCTTTTGCTTAAGCCAGCCTCCTAGGATGTAGACGAGGGCTGCGATAAACGACCAGGCGAACACGTTCATCATCGTGGCTGGTTCACCTCCTCCTCTTCTGTTTCTGCTTCTGTTTCCGTTTCAGCGAGCTCAGCGTTCTTTCTGTACTGCCCCAGAATCCACTTGATCAGGTTGTTCCGAGTGCGGTCCTGCCTCACGGCTTCTCGTTCAAGCCATTCGGCAAGGTCTTCGGGTATCGACAGGCTGAAGCGACGAGTCTTCATGTCTCATCAACAAAAAATACACTGTCCAAGCGCAATTAAACGATTGTTGTGCAAGAAGGTGAAAAACCCACAACAGCACTTATCTCGAAAAAACGAGCATTCTTAAGGTCGGCAGCCCGAGAGCCAACGAGTGAAGCCGTCCGCACAGAGGCTCAGGGGCTGTCACGCTTCATTCTTGGTTTCTCGGGCAGGCTCGAAAATAAGTTCAAGGTCGTGATTCAGAACTTGCCGAACACGTTGACGCGTTTCGCGAGGCGGTTGAGCGAAGCATTCGCGCAGCGTTCAGCCTTGTTTCTGACCACTACGGAAAAGGCGATGGGAGTCTCGCCTGAGGTGAGTTTTAGAACTATGACCAACGTTTACTTGGGCGATTTGGCTGCGCGTGCGAGCATCGATTTTCTCGCCGATCAGGTGGCGGGCGCAGGATTCTACACAACCATGAGTGAAGATTATGGCGAGCTGAGCGAGGGAAAAACCGCGAAGCAGGTCGTGGACGAGTTCTGCGAGGAACACGGGTTCGACGAGGTTCTCTTGGAGAGCGCCAAGTACCTGGTCGGCTGGGGCAACGTCTTCTGGTGGGTCGGCAACCCCAGAAAAATCGAGTTTCTCAAGCCTGTGCCCTTAGAAATAATTAAAAACAACGGCATAAGGTTCGACGGCGAAGGGCAGATAGAAAGACTCGAGCTGGAGTGGAAGAGAGAGCCGCAACAAATCCATGGAGACGAGCTGGTTCACTTAGCCACTAACGCTTTGACCGCCAAGCCTCTCGGCATAGGGATTCTGCAGTCGCTCTGCACGCCCCTCGACATCGGCGACGGAGAACAAAGAGAACCCTTCTACAAGATCAAGAGCAAGATTCAGAGCGGAATGGCTGACACCGTGTTCAATTTCGGAGCGCCCAACGAACTCTGGACCTTCCCAGGCGTGAGCAAGGAGAGGCTTCAGGAATACTTGGCTCAAATCAAGACCATACCGAGGCGAGGAGCCAGGTTCGTGTTCAACCCGCCCGTCGGCTCAGACGCCAAGGTGCAGCCTGTCATCGCCGAGCGCATGCGAGGCTTGGACTTCTACGTGGAAACCCTTCAAGACGAGTTTGTCTTAGGCTTGCAGACGCCCCTCGCCAAGCTGATAACTAAAACGGGGTTCACCGAAGCCTCAGCTAAAGCAGCTTTGGAAATTGCTGAACGCCGAGTCCTAGCCCTACAGCGTTTTCTGAAGAGAAGCGTTGAACGCCTCCTGTTCGCCCGTATAGTGGCTCAGGCAGGGCTAGACCCGAAGCAGGCTCAGGTTCGCCTCCACTGGGGCATGCCTGAGAGCCTAGACTACGAGAAACTGACAGCGTTGTTGTCGCAGTTGATTGTTATTCTTCGTGACATCGGACCTAACGTCATAACCTCGGCGGAACTTCGCAAGATTCTCCGCGACGTAGCGAAGCTGCCGTTGGAAGAAGAAATCCAAGTTCAAGAGTCAATGGAGGCTGAAGTCTTTGCCAGAAAATAAACAGCACACACCCGAGTTTGAAAACTGTGTAGAGCGGGTTATGAAGCAGGGTCATGAGAAGGGAAGCGCCTTCGCCATATGCACCGTGGCTTTTCAACGCGCCCACAAACCAATCTACGTAGGCGAGAGCCAGACCGAGCTGCTAAGGCTTCTCTCGGAGTCAATCAGGATTGAAGGAAACAGGGTTTCAGGAGTGGCGATTCACCCGAAGAGGATTTTTCACCCGGAAGAAGGCGTGACACACGTTTACCTGCGAGAGGAGTTGGCTAAGGCTGCACCCACGCTCATAGGCAAGCCCTTCGGAATCGACCACAGATACGTTCTGCCACCCCCCAACTTGGTCACGAAAGCTTGGTACGACGAGAAGGAGGAGGGAATAGCCTTCGAAGGCGTCGTCGACGACAAAATCGCGGGACAGATACGAAACAGGGCGTTCAAGGGGCTGAGCATAGAATTAGACTGGTTCCGACCCGGCGGAAAAATCGAGTATGCAAACGGAGTGGCGCCCAGAAACTTCGAGCTGACGAGCGTTCACCTCCTGAGGCAGTTGCCAGCGGGGGACAAAGACGCGTACATCAAGCTCTGGAGCCATGTCAAGGAACAACTTGCCATGGGACCGCCGTTGCCTCTAGACCGACGAGTCGAAGCCCTCGAAAAACAGACTCAAGACCTGCAGAACCAAATCAACATCCTAAACGCCAAACTGGAAGTGTTGACAGGCTCACAAAAGCAGGGTGGAGCAGACCAGCCGAAGCCTCAGCAAACCCCGGAAACTGGCAAGCTCCAGGGAGTAGAGAGTCCCCAGACTTCTGAAAACCAGGACGCTGTGGCTCTTCGAAAACAAGTTTTCGATTTAGAAGCACAACTTGCCCAGTCGGAGAAAACGATGCGGGCTCTACAGAAGAAGCAGACTGATTTTCGCAGGAGAGTCGAAGCTGTGATTCCGCAGCCCTCGATTTGGGGAGCGTGGCGCCCCGGCTCGAAGCTCATGGTTCAACAATTGCAGAGGGCGCTGCACGAAACGTCGGATTCAGAAATTCACAGTCATGAGAGTAATCATGATGGGAGTAGATGAGGACGAACTCGTCGAAACCAAACAAAATCAAAGCAGTGATGAGGAGAGAACAACGACATGACTGACTTAACCGGGCTACCAAACCTGGTGGCAGGCGACGTTCTAGAGCCGAGTCAAGGAGCCTTAATCATCGACTACGAGGCGGCAGCTACCGTAACCAAGGGTCAAGCAGTCTACCTGAGCACCGACGGAAAGGTGAGCCCAGCAACCTCGGCTCAACTGTGCGTTGGCATCGCAACCAAGGACGCGGCGGTCGGCGCCATGTGCCCTGTCATCGTTAGGGGCAGGGTTAAAGTTGCGGTTGGCGGCGCAACTGTGCGAGGACACGGAGTCTACGGCGGCGACTCTCAGGGCAGAGTGCTGGACTTCGCCGACCCAGACTTGGCTGGCACAGGAACGTGGGCTTACTCAAGAGCCTTCGCCTTCGCGGAACACGTGGCGTCGGCGGCGGGCGACCTCATCAGCGTGCTCGTGGTCAAGTGACAAGGAGACCGGTGACAGGAGAGAAAACTAACCATGCGAGAAATGGTTTTGCCGAAATTCCACGAGTCGCTGCTCGACGAAGAATGGTACAAGGTGGAGTTCGACGCCAAGGTCAAGGAGGCACTGCGAAACCCGTTCATGCTCAGCTATCTGAGGGCTGGGATGAGGGAGGGCATACTCAGCGACATGGCTGGGGCGGTTGGACGCGTGCACGATGTTGTAGTCGAGGCTGCGAAGCCGAACCTCATAGCCAGGGACATAATCGATGTGCGAACCTCAACCGAGTCGATGGAACGCTTTCCAAGAGCCAAGAAGAGCGCGGCTTACGTGGCGTCTGAGGGCGGAACCGTTCGAATCCACGGTGAACGCTACGACTGGGTCGACATCCAAACCAACGTGTTCATCAAGGACGGCGTGGAATGGACTCGCGAGTTCGCCGAAGACGCCGGATGGAACGTCATGAACCGACAGCTCGAGGAACTGGGCAGGTCAATCGCTCAGCTGGAAACCGACAAAGTAATCGCGTTGTACGCTGGAATCGCAACCTCAGACCTTGCTGGAGGCTCTGCGCTGGCTGGCGGCGGAACAGCGATGAGCTGGAACAAAGCCGTTCAGCTGTGGGACGTCATCGAGAACGAGGACTTTCACCCAGACACCATGTTCATCCATTCTAAGCAGGCGAGTCAACTGTTCACGGCGACCGAGTTCATCAACTCCCAGTACTTGCCCAGCGAGCAGACCGAGCTTTCACGAGGGCTGATTGGACAGGCGTTGACCATGAAAATCTACAAGAGCACGCTCTGCACGAACGGAGTGTCACACGCGGTTGACAAGTCTGCGGCTGGCGTCCTTCTGGTTAGGCGTGACATAACGACTGAGCCTTACGAGGACCCGAAGAGCGGTGTGTTCGGCATCGTTGCCAGCGAACGAATAGGTTTCGCTGTCCTGCGCTCGAAGGCGGTGGCCCGAATGACGAACATCAGCACGACTCTGTGACAAGCCTAATAAGCCTCCTGAAGAGTTCTCGGTGAAAACCCGAGCGAAACTCACGTTCTCCGCTTTTTTTCTTGTGAGTCGAGGCGAAATTGGCTGTGTCGAACATTACTTGGGAGCGTCGTCACGAGGCGTTCAAGGCGTTGTGGGAGAAGCTCGATGCCTTAACCAAGGCGTTGGAGTCGATTAGCCAGGACACCCTGCGGGTTAAGTCTGTTTAAAGTTAGCAGACGCCCAAAGCCTGTCGGTGACTGGCTGCCAGACGTTGACGGACGCTTCTTGGGCGAGGTTTCGACTCCTAGGCGCTGGGACGGTTCGCGGTTAATTAACCTTGATGCGGGTAAGATTTCCAGCGGCGTTCTTGCCGTTGCTCGTGGCGGGTTTGGGAAGGCGCTTTCGCCCACATGGACCGATGACTACATTCTGGTTTATGATTCCGCTACCGACGCGTTCATTATGGAGCCGAAGCCTTCGGGCGGGGGTGGTGGTCAATTTGTCATGGGGATGGGCGGCTACTGTCAAGTGTCAATCACAGGTGGAGGAACAAGGTACTTCCATATTGGAGGTGCAACAGCATACCAGACAGAAAATTTAAGCCAAGGAGCGATGCCTGCCTGCACAGTGATAGGGATCAAAGCCAACGTTGTCAGCGTTCCAGCAGGAACACACTATGTTTATCTGCGAAGGAACGGTCAAACGGTCATGACATTGACGATTACTTCTACAGGGATTTTTTCAACAACAGGCTCGGTGAGTGTGGCAGATAATGACCTTTTGGATTGGATGATAACGACGACTGCAACAGGTGCGTTAGGTGTTATTTTGACGCTTATCGGTCAATGAAAAGTGATTAAGGATGGATGAGTTGAAGTCTTCAGGAGAAACGTGTACGTTGGGTTCTTTGGGTGATGGATACAACGCCTATGCCAAGGTGAGGAACAAAGGCACTGACGCTTTGACTGAGCCTTCCTGTTTCCTGAGGAAACTAATTTGAAGGCAGACAGCGAGACAGATGTGGCTTTGCGAGATGAGGAGCGCTGTCAGCTCAGGACACGGATCAAGATAGAGGGCACCATTGACAGGGCGGTGTTCGAAGAGTTCAAGAGCGTCTACGCGCTGGAAATTGAAAAAGCGGAGGCGGAAGACAGGGTTGAGCCTTCCGTGAGCCACGTGCTGGAGATGCTGCTCAGAAAAGGAATCAAAGCGTACAAAGCCGAAAAGAGGCAGGTTTGAGTGTTTCAGGATGCGTGTCTTAAAAGACTTCTGTTGAATCTATGAACTAACCCATCGAAGCCATAGTCTAAATTTGCGATATGCTTTATGCGTTTCTTCTCTATGAGAGCTGATGTCACGAAGTTGGAGAAACTCATGGGGCATTACGCTAATCCATTTTCTCTATTTTATCCGATTTCGTCCGATTAGCCCTAAGTAACGCTTGCTTCCTTACTCCGTTTAGGTGAGCCCGACTTTGGCGAGCGTGTCCGTTGACGACGTGCGTGACGTGATCAACATCTCAGACTCCGAAATCCCAGACGCCAAGGTCTTGAAGATGATTAAGCGGGCTGAGGTCACGCTGGAACTGGAAACCAACAGAGAGATCGACTACGTTAATTGCTCAGACGCGGAGAAGGAGTTCATAACGGTCCTCGCAGCCACGTACGCCGTCTGCTACCTCACAGGCGGCTCAGCCGTGGGGCTCTCGTTCTCGGTTGGAGACCAAAACGTCACCGCGCTCAGCAACGCTCCGCCCCTGGATGTTCTAAAGTCTGAGCTTCAACGCATGCTCGACAAGATTCGCGAGCCCACCGTCAGGAGCACGTAGAAACTGTATGATGGTGCCAGAAGCCTATTACCAATTCATCATCGACTACGCGCCCTACGTCTACGTGATTCCAGGTTCAGGTCCCGACCCCGCGTGGGGCAGAGCCGCTTTTGCAGCCGCGTTCGCCATCGACTTCCTCCACGAAGCCTACTCGGACCAGCAGTTTGAGAGCAAGAAGACAGAGATCTACAACAAGGTCGTGTCGCTCGCAGACTGGCTCCTGACCCAACAGTACACGGCTGACCCTGGCAAGAAGGCGTATGGAGGGTTCAAGTCAACCGAAACCAGCGCTTATTATTACAGCGTGGACGCCTGCAGGGTCATACCAGCCCTCATAAAGGCTTACAGGCTAACTGGCACAACGGCGTACCTCGACTCGGCGAAGCTCGCGGGCGCAACGTTTCTCCTTAATATACAGAACCCGCCTGTCCCAACCGTGCATGATAGATACTACGGAGGCTTCGCGAGGGCTGTAACAGACACGGACGCCTGGCTCCCCGAAATGGACATCGAAAACCTCTACGGACTCACAGCCCTAAACATGCTCACAGTCGAAGACCTGGCAAACCAGAGCACGTATCAAACCATGATAACAGACCTGGTAGGCTTTCTCCGCTCAGGCTTCGAAGACCTGTGGCTGGAGTATCGTCCGCCTCCGAGCGGCGACGGCGCCTGGCACAGAGTCGGCTTGAACGAAAACGAGGTATACGATGACCCCTTCGCGTACGCGCTGCTCGGCTTGTACGACCACGAGGGCTGGAGCCCAACCATCCAGAAGGTCTACGATTTCATCAACACCATTCGAGCAAGCGCAGAGTACCCAGCCTACAACCCAGCCGTTTGTTGGGCGGGCTACATAGACGTGGTCAGCCGTCTAGCCGCCTGCGACTACTTTGACGCCGTCACCTCGGGCATTCTATGGAAGATTCGCAGAGACCATGATAAGTCAAGCCACGAATTCAGCGTCAAGATAATAGAAAAACACCAGGACGAGTTCATGTTCTGGGGCGTCAAACACGCCGACTACAGCCCCGTCGAGAACAAGCAGGCTATGGCAACGGTTGCCTGGCTCTCACAACTGTTCCTGAACTACGAAGACCCAGTGACAAGGTTTACGCAGATTCTGAGGGCGAAGGGCGAGAACGTTGTCCTCTACCCAGTGCGCCAACAGGCGGAAACAGTCTCGTATGGAGAGGGCGTAGACATCAGAGCCATTGTTTCGCCCGTGAGAGTCGAAGAGACCCTGCTCGAGCCAGGCTACATCGTCAACGACTACCTCACCGTCCACGTTTTCGCTCCGATTAGGCATCACGATAGAATTCGGAGGAAGGGCGTCGACTACGAGGTTCAGAGCATTCAGGAGTTTGATTTTCAGGGCGAGACCCTCTACCGCCGCGCCGTGTGCAGGAGGCTGCTGGGAGCATAATGGTGCCCGAGGCTGAGGACCCAGTGACCACGCTTGTTCGCCTGCTCGACAAGAACATGACAGTGGTAAAAGACGACGGCTCAATCGCCAAAATCCTCGTCAGCCAAGAACACTACGACAGAGAGCTCTTCAAAAATCATGATGGACAGGTTACCGCTGGACTCGACCGCAGCGAGGATGAAAAGATAGGCTTCTCAGGAACCGCCAGGAGGCGCACGAGCTACGCGCGGGTAAGCGTCTGGACAATCGACAAGCCCGAACAAGGCTTGAACGGACGCAGGATGCGCGACAAGGTGCGGGCTGAAGTCAACCGCGTGGTCAGGGAGAACAGGAACAAACCCAACGAGACACGGTACAACTTCGTGGGCGTAGGCCAAGGAACGGGACCCCACAAGGCTTTTCACGCTGGCTCAGTCAGCGAGCTGCCGCCCACTTCGTCGAGTTGGACCGAGCTGACGAACGCGGAGTACGAGAAAATCTGGCACAGCGACGACGACCGCTTCTCAAAGTCTGTGAACGTTAACCTCCAATGTGCCCTTGCGCTGTTCAGGTTCAGGGTTGACCCAGACGAGGAGGTTGTCAAGAAGATTGTGTTGAGGTTTGAGGGCTACGGCACGGCGCCGGTTGGGAATGGCATCACAATTAAGGCTTGGAACTACACGGCTTCGGCTTGGCAGAACGCTCAAGTTGGAACGGGCGGAGTAGATGAGACCATAACGATAACGTTGACTTCTTCCTTGACCGACTTCATCGACACAGGCGGCTACGTCTACCTCCTAGCCAGGACCACGAACCCGAGCGACGGAGCGACCCCAGCCGCGCTCTACTGCGATTACGTTGAGTGCTTGGTCACTGTTGAGGGCATCACCTACGTTGACGTTGTCAGTTTCCGAGACGAGGACCAGGTGAACGTGAAGCCGTTCATCTGGCGAACCGAGTTCACGGTCAAGTCATGGCTGTTCGAGAACGTGAACACAACATGAGAAGGAGGATGATTCTTAGATCTGATGTAGAGCTTATTTCTTGATGTTTTTGGACAGAAAAAGAGAGAAGGTTAAAGTGGGTTGGAGGCCGCCTAATGCTGAGGCTCAAGGTCGGGTCGGAACTTCCACTGTGGCCAGCTGGGTGGCCGCGGTGGGATGTACGGTTCGGGTGGCGGCGTGTAAAATACGGCATTTAATGTATGACTTGTGCTCATTGTAACTGTGTATGGGTTGCTTGATCCGACGTTGACACCTTCTAGTTCCCAGTGGTCGAAGTAAAATCCCCCATAGGCTGTGGCTTCTACTGTGACTTGAGCTCCAGCAGGATACTTCACTGAGCGGTATGGTGGGTTTGTTCTACCGCCCACCTGTGGTGTTATTGTAATGGTCAGTGTGCGGGCTGGAATAGAATAGAGGTCACGCACTCCATTGAGGGAATCAAGGTCATTCCATATTGTGTCGAAGCAAGGACCATTTTGGCCAGGCCCTTGTGTCCTAATCATGACATCATTAAGGTCGTTTTGTTCATCTAACCCAACAACATGTCCGAC
>Ga0315314_1001101_pt1 | contig 25470 bp, 24 predicted proteins | sample TDP9_MG_FD_203631 | JGI IMG/M metagenome (GOLD analysis project Ga0315314, IMG submission 203631) | Freshwater sediment microbial communities from Lake Towuti, South Sulawesi, Indonesia - TDP9 | ecosystem: Environmental > Aquatic > Freshwater > Lake > Sediment | place: Indonesia: South Sulawesi... | reverse complement strand
GCACTTCTTGCACAATCCCTTGAGTGCGGGTACCGGCTTTTCCCCCTTGATGGACTCGATGAGGGAGATGACCTTTTTCACGCCCGGCTCCATCCCCTCGGCGACCAGCACCACGGAGCCTTCCGATCCGCCAATGCCTCCCGCCGCGACCAGCTTCGCCTCCACATTGGCCAAGATCTTCAGGGCTCGGATCTCGGTGACCACATTGGCGTTGGCGATCAAAAACATCCCGAAGTTTGCGCCTAAAGAGTAATCGAAGGTCTTCGACCCCACCGATGCACAGGCATCGGGGACGGAGGGAATCAGCTTTTCCAGTCCCACGGGCACCACATAGCGAAGGCCGGTCGAGGTCAGGATTCCCAGGGAATTACCCACCGTGCCTCCATCCCAGCCGGAGGTGATGACTCCCACATTCCCCATGGGGTCAACGGCATTGGCCCCTTTGATGAAGACGGTATGAATGGAAAAATCCTCCAGGGCGGCCTTGAAATCCTTCTTTGAGACTTGCCCTTTTTCGATAACGACGGGAAAGAGATGCCGGTCATCCGGATTGGTGACGCAGAGGAGGCCACAGATATTGGTACCGGCTGTGAAACGCTGCGGCTCAATCTTTTCCTTCAAAAGCTCCTGGGCAATGAACCCGTTCGTCGTGCCGCCCGCCAGGATAATATAGGCCCTCTCCTTGGCGATCTTCACCTCCTCCATCTCCACGACCGCCTTGGCGATCAATCTCTTCGACTCCGCTGGGGTAAGCGTGAATACGGCCCTCATCATCCCTCTCCTTTCTCCGGACCAAGATCCATGCGAAGTTGGTAACTCTTGAACACTCGAACCCCTGCCTGCGGCAGGCAGGCTTGGCCCCTGGAACCCTTTCCAAAGTCTTTCTCCCCTTCTCCGGAGGGAACAATAATAGCGGACGGGTGGGCTTTTGAAAAGAGATTTCTTTGCTCTCCTCTCGTATCCTTTACCATATTCTCCCGCTCACCATCCTTTCCACCATATTCTGCTACGACTTGGTTAAAGATCCCGAGACCGCCGCGGGGCTGGCCGGGTATTTCCATGGGACGAGGAGAGGCAAAAAGGCATTGACAAGGGAAATCCAGAAGAGCAAAATACCAAAGCAGAGAGAACTTGTTCCCCAACTCATTTAGATCCAGGAATCTCTTTTCTCGTCCATGACGACAGGCTTGGCAGTTAACGGTCAGCTGACGGAAAAGGCGGGCATGGAATGGACAGTGACAGGCACCGGACTGATCCTAGGTTTCAGACGGTGCCTTTGTGTTTTGATGCCTCATAGGGCCTTGAATTCCCATCACATAGATACCCCTTACAAGGAGAAGTTCCCATGACCCCCGAGGGCATCAGCCGCCACCTCATCGCTATCCTGTCTGCGGATGTGAAGGACTACACTCGCCTGATGAGCCAGGACGACGTGGGGACCATCCGCACCTTGGCAGCCTATAAGGAGGCCATGGAGGTCCTCATCCAACGTTATCGAGGCCAGGTGGTGGATGCCATCGGGGATAGCCTGCTGGCCCGTTTCGACAGCGTCCTGGATGCCGTCAATTGTGCCGCCGAGATACAGCGGGACCTCTCCGAGCGCAGCGCCGATCTCCCGTATCATCAGAAGATGGAATTCCGGATAGGGATCAGTTTAGGGGACGTGATGGAGGAAGAAGGACGCATCTACGGGAACGGGGTGAACATCGCCGCCCGCCTCCAGGCCCTGGCGGAGGGAGGAGGGATCTGTATCTCCAGCATGGTGCATGACGCCGTCGAGGGCAAACTGCAATTCGAATACGAGGATCTGGGAGAGCAGACCCTGAAGAACATCGCTAATCCCATCCGGGTCTATCGGCTGCTCTCCCATCCCGGCGCGGCGGCCCACCGGGTGAAGGAGGCCAAGAGGGCATTCCGGAGGAAATGGGTCCGGATCGCCCTCGCTGCTGGGATTATCCTGATCATTGCCGCTGGGCTCCTCTGGCGCTTCGTGCTTATTCCCGCGCGCGCCCCTCAGGTCGCCTCTGTCCAGAGGATGGCTCATCCCCTGCCTGATCGGCCCTCCATTGCCGTGCTCCCCTTCGAGAACCTGAGCAAGGACAAGTCGCAGGATTACATTGTGGACGGCATGACCGAGGACATCATCTCCGCCCTGGCCCGGTTCAAGCAGTTCTTCGTCATCGCCCGCAACTCCACCCAGACCTATAAGGGTAAGGCCGTGAAGGTGCAGCAAGTGGCAGAAGAGTTAGGCGTACGGTATGTGCTGGAGGGCAGTGTGCAGATCTCGCAGGATCGCATCCGGGTCACCGCGCAGCTGATCGATGCCATCTCCGGCACCCATCTTTGGGTGGACCGCCATGATCGCCTTCTGACCGATGTCTTCCAGGTGCAGGATGAGGTGACCCGGAAGCTCGTGGGATCCCTGGCAGGCAAACTGGACCAGACCACACTCGCAAGGGCGGCGCTCAAGCATCCCGATAGCCTGGATGCCTATGGCCTTGTATGGCGAGCGAATGAATTAGGGAATCGCTTTACTCCCGCTGATATGGCCAAGGCCCGGGAATTGTGTGAGAAGGCGATTGCCCTGGATCCGAATTACGCGAATGCTTACGCCTATTTGGCATGGACATATGCTGACGATTTGCACTTCTTTCGCCCGGCAAGGCCCCAGGAGTGGCATCAAAAGGCGATCGATATGGCGTACAAGGCGTTGGCTCTTGATCCGAGCCTTACCAGTCCGTATGGGGTGCTGGGCCAGATGCTGCTATACGACAGGAAGCACCATCAAGCGCTGGCTCAATATGAGGAAGGATTGAAGGCGAATCCCAACTCTGCAAGCCTCATTGCCTTTTCGGCTGAAGTCTATGCATGGATGGGTCAGCCGGAGGAGGCCATCAAGCGAATCAAAGAGGCAATGCGCCTGAATCCCTATCATCCCAACTGGTACTGGTGGATATTGGGTGCGGCCCAATACTACGCGCACGATTATGAAGGGGCCATCGAGACCCTCAGGAAGATGTCGCCCATGGGGGAAGCCAGGCGGTGGCTGGCCGCTTCCCTCGCCCAACTGGGGCGGATGGAGGAGGCCCATGCCGAGGCGGAGAGGTTCCTGAAGGATAACCCCTCTTTTTCCACATCCTATTGGGCCAGCCGTGCACCGTTTTTCCACGATAAGGATCGACAGCACTACGTGGAGGGCCTTACCAAGGCCGGCCTTCCGCGGTGAGACGGGGTCACATCTTCATATGTCATTTAGCAGGTTGAGGTTATATATGGTTTTCTCCGCTCGTCTGGTCATATCACCATGCTTCTGCCGTCGTTTCACTTGAACTTGGGGTCAGGCATAAATTGACATATGTGACCCCCATTCCTCATTCGTTTCTTCCTCCGTCATTCCGGCGGAAGCCGGAATCCAGGGAAAAAGATGACGCGGTGAATAGACAACCCGCCGTATACATTTTGGCGAGCAAGAGAAAAGGTACTCTCTATATCGGTGTGACTTCGGATCTGGTCAAGAGGATATGGGAGCACAGGAACAATATGGTAGGGGGGGTTACCAAACGCTATGGAGTGCATCATCTGGTCTGGTACGAACTTCACGAGAACATAGAGTCTGCTATTCAGCGAGAGAAGGGACTGAAAGAATGGAAACGAGTCTGGAGGCTGAAATTGATTGAAAGGACCAATCCTGACTGGCAGGACCTATATCATACCGTTATTTGACTGGATTCCGGCTTTCGCCGGAATGACGAGTGAAAGGAAAGAGACTCTCATCGTTCCCGATTGGGGCCGATGCCTCGATGGGCATCGCCCTGCTCTCTGACCAAGCAGTCGTTGCGTGCAACGACATCGCGATGGGGGGCGGACCAAAGGCCATGGCTGTCGTGCAAATGGGCTCCGATGGGTTGATGGCAACTAACAGGATTGCAGGCTCAGGACTCTGCGCTCTACACGCCTTGCCATATGGGGCACTCGTGGCGAGCCGAAACAAGTTCGTGTCGAACGACATGAGCCAGTTCAAGGCCTCGATAGCCGATGCCATCTTGAAGGGGAACAGCAATGTGCTTTTAGGAAAAAGCAGCACCGTCAGTGACCAGGGAAAAGGCAACCAAGTGCTGAGAACCAACTAAGGATCAGAGCAAGGATCAAGGAAGGGTTGGAGAGCCAGAGGGGGCAGAGCAAGGGTCAAAGAAAGGTCAGAGGGTCAGACCCGGGTGAACCAAGTCAAGCCCTAATCCCCGAATACAAGTATCCGACCGCGACTTTCCTTTCCGAGCCTGTTTTCGTTCAACTTCTCCCGTGGCGCCATTCGGTGGAGAGGGAGCCATCTCATGCATGCTGGAGCGATGCGTAGGTGCGGACTTCGGTCTCCAGCCGAGTGCCGAGCTCGTCCGTGGCAACATCCAGCTCGTAGTCCTTCTGCAGGCCGAGCCAGAATTCCGCCGTCGTGCCGAAGAAACGGGCAAGCCTCAGAGCCGTATCGGCACTGATGCCCCTTTTCTCCAAAACGATCTCGTTGATCCGCCGGGGATGCACCCCGATCGCCAGGGCCAGACGATTCTGGCTCAACCCCATGGGGTTCAGGAATTCCTCCCTGAGCACTTCTCCCGGATGCACGGGCTTTAGTCTCTGCTTCTTCATCTCGCTGCGCCTCACTTAATGATAATCGACGATCTCCACTTCGTATGCGTCATCCTCGCGCCACTCGAAACAAATCCGCCACCGTTCATTGATGCGGATGCTGTATTGCCCCTCGCGATCTCCTTTCAACTTCTCCAAATGGTTCGATGGCGGCATCTGGAGATCAGCGGTGGAGCGAGCATTGTCCAGCATTCGTAGCTTTCGGTATGCAACCTGCTGGATATCCGTGGGCAGGCGGCGTGAGAACTCGCGGCGTAACACTCTTTCCGTTTCCCTATCCTTGACTGACTTGATCACGATCGAAGTGTATAACGGAATTCGCTAAACGTCAAGAGAGGATAGGAAAACGAGTCAGGCCTACACCCTTTATCAGCATTTCACATACACTGGCTAAACACCATTCAGGAGAGGACGTAGGACAGGGTCATCGAAAAGGCATGTCTTCCGCACATTTCACGGAGGGGCCGCAGATATCAAGCCCCGTTTCTGCGCTTATCTGAAAGCCAGCGAGGAGGGACCGATTATTGTGGCCCGGAACGGCAAACCGGTTGCCGTGCTGCTCTCAATGGAAGACCAAGAGGAGTTAGAAGGGCTAATACTTGCCTACTCACCCAAATTCCAGAGAATACTCCGGGCTGCCCGACGGCAGGTCGAGACCGGTGCCGGCATCTCCCACGATGAAATCTGGGAAGAGATGTAGCATAGGAAAAAGGGACCGTCCCCTGTTTGCCCAGTCCCCTGTTTGCCCTGCCCCTCAAGGCCGGCCTTCCGAAGTGAAGGTCCTTGGTCCAAGGAGGAAGCGCGAAGCCGTCCCTAATTTGACCCCCATTTTGACCCACGAATTGTCCCCTTCTCCTTGAGACCCGGAAAGGCCAAAGGGGTTGCGATCCTCGCAACCCCTCGATTTCTATGGCCCCAGCTGGAACTGAACTCTCATGTCGCCATTGGGAGAGAAGGCAATACATAGAGAGCTAAGTCGGATCTCCTATGCTTCTTCCTGGCCTGCGATTGGGAGTAAGAGGTGATAGAGCATTGTCTATCAGAAACCTCACGGTTTCGTTACCAGGGGAGGTTCGCGTTCTCGGACCGCTTCTGCCGCATATTGCAGAGCCTCCCGAATGTCTTCCCTTTGGAGATCGGGCAATGCTTCGAGGATTTCTTTCTCGCTCATACCGTCTGCCACCATGCCCACGACAGTTGCCACTGGGATGCGTAGGCCCCGAATACAGGGCATTCCTCCCATCTGGTGGGGGCTGACGGTGATTCGTTTGAACTCCATTTCCCGCACCTCCTAAGTCCTGCAAGAATAGCGTTCCAACGATGGTCCCTTGCCGCTTACTCGTTCTTAACGGTAAAGGTTGATCGGCCCGAGAGGACCATCAAGACGCGCCGATACCGTGAGGATATAAGTGCATGTTCTGAATAGCAAGAAGAATCTTCTGATAAGAGGGCCTCATCAAGGCCGGGCTTCCGCGGTGAGATCTACTGAAGCACTACTCCCTGGAAGGCGGTAGGTTCGTCAGTACTCGACTCGGAGGCAACTCGCATCGCCTCTCCCCGCGTGGGGAAAAGGGGGAAAAGGGGACGGTTCTATTTTCCCCTCGGCGCAAAAGACTCATCTTAGAAAATAGAACCGTCCCTTTTTCCTTTCGAACCCTGCTTATTTCACTTTGGCGGCGAGCCATTCCAGTGCCCCTGGCGTCGCCTTCCATGCCATTTCGTTCGCGTGTACGAACACCACGGCCTCGTTTTCGTCGCCGAAGCCGTAGTACGCCGGGAGGTACGGGGGCATCCTTCTTCTGCCCAGAAGGTAGGCGGGCGCATGCTTGTTCTCATTCATAGCCGCCTTCAACGATTTGTCGGCAATCGGGGAAGGGCCGTGCTTGCGGAAGTCCAGGAGTGCTCTCGAATACATCCAGACGGCCATACCGTCCTCCTTGTACTGCCGGAAGAGCCTCTCGGCGTCCTTATCTCGACCCAGTTCGAGGAGGGATGGCATCAAGAGGTCGCGGATGCCCTGGTTGTCGTTGGGATTGAGCCGCAGCATATCCCAATAGTGTTCTATCGCCTCCTCACGATTCCCCGCCCCCCACATGCACTGCGCCAAACCCAAGCGGGCGCGCATGTAAGGTCGTGTTTCCAACAGTCCCCAGAAGTAGCCGACCTCCTCCTTAAAGACCTTTTTCCCGAGAGCCCGCTCGCCCGCCTCAACCCCTTTCCGGTAGAGATCTATGGCCTCTTCCAGCGATTTTGCCGTCTCTTCGGCCAGAAGGACATAGGCGTCGGCGCAGTCGGCGGATATCTCTATCGCCTTCTTGGCCAAGGCCACCCGCTGCTTTCTCGTCGTCGCCTCCCATGCCTCGTACATGAGATCTTGAGCTTCGTCCACGGCCCTTGCCTTTTTCCCTGCCATGACAGCGAGACCCGATAGGAAGCTTTCCATAGACTGCAAGGAAGGCACAGACCCAGCCCCCACAGGGGCCGAATGCTTCGGCTTGGCTTTCATGCTCGCTGCTTTCTTTCGCGCTGCTTTCTTGCCAGGCTTTTCTTGACTCATCGGATTTCCTCCAGGATGTTCAGGATAGCGTCCCGGACCGATTCGGCCAAGGTTAACGCTTGTCTCGATTCGCCGAGCGTTGGCTCGGGAAGGTCACCCGGATATCGGGCATCCACGCTGTAAGGTGTCAAAGTCGCGCAGGTGGGAGCGTCTTTGCAAGGTCCGCGTCCACCGTTTTGACCAGGATGAGAATTTCCCTGCTGCTGGAGATGGCAGAGAGATGGCTGGGAATCAGGCATAAGTAACCAAGTATCTCTATCTTCCAGAACGAAATGGCTAATTGCCTGTACTTGACCCCAGGACCTCAGTGCTGCCTGTGACGATTACAGATAGTTAGACGGGGAGTCCCAGCAGATGGCGCCTCACCATCTCCATCGCCAGCAGCGAGGAGCGACGCTTGTTGGCCAAGCGATCCTCGAAGAAACGATACTCCTTGCTCTTCACCCCACCTTCCCAGGCCAGGGCGATGTACACCAGACCGACCGGCTTCTCCGGAGTGCCTCCCTCTGGCCCTGCGATTCCGGTGACCGACAGCCCCAGATCCGAGCCGGATGCTCGCCTGACCCCCAGGGCCATCGCCTCCGCTACCTCCGCGCTCACAGCACCAAAGCGATCCAGCAGGGAAGGAGGAACGCCCAACACCTGCATTTTGGAACGATTGCTATAAGAAACCACACCTCGCTCGAAATATTGGGAGCTGCCGGGGATGTTGGTAATGCGGTTGCTGATCAAGCCCCCGGTGCAGGATTCGGCGACCGCCAGGGTCTTCCCACGGGACCTCAAGAGGGAGCCAATGATCTCCTCCATGCTCTCCTCATCCTTGCCGTAGACCCATTCGCCCACTCGCTCCCGGATCTTGCCTTCCAACTGGGAGATCATGCGCTCCGCCGCCTCCTCCGATTCGGCCTTGGCCGTGATGCGGATGTGGACCTCCGAGGGGTGAGCCAAAAGTGCGAGGGAAGGATTGCGTGATCTCCGGAAGAGATCGCCAATCAGATCATCCACCCTCGACTCTCCGATGCCGCAGGTCTTGATCACCCTCGACTTGATGATGGCGGACTTCCCGGCGAGCTCTTTCAGCAGGGGGATCACCTTCTGGGTCAGCATCGGCTTCATCTCGGAGGGCACCCCCGGCATGGCCACCACCGCTTTTTCTCCCTTGGCTCCCGTCCTCATGAACAGCCCGGGCGCAGTGCCCCGGGGATTCTCCAGTACGATGGCATTCTGGGGGATGAGTGCCTGCTTCTCGTTATTGGGGGTCATGACCAGTCCGCGGGAGGCAAAGCGCTGTCGGATCTTCTCCAGGAGCTCCTCGTTCAAGATCAGGTGCCGGCGCAGCACCCGGGCAAATACGCTGCGCGTCAGATCGTCCTCCGTGGGACCCAAACCTCCAGCGGCGATGACGAAATCGGCCCGCTCCAGGGCCTGACGCAGGGCGATCTCAATCCGTCCCTCATTATCTCCCACCACGGTCTTGAAATAGACATCGATCCCCGCCGCGGCCAATTGCTCCGCGATAAAGGCCGCGTTGGTATCTACGATCTGCCCCAGTAAGATCTCGGTCCCAATGATCAGGATCTCTGCCGCCATATCCGATCTCCCGGGTGGAACATTCTCATCCTCGAATGAGCCAAACCAGGATCCTCAAAAGGAGGTTCGCGTAGAGCCCCGCAACCAGGTCGTCTGCCATCACTCCCCACCCCCCCTTCCAACATTCCACCCGTCGGATGGGAGGAGGCTTGGTGATGTCGAAGAGCCGAAAGAGGAAAAACCCTGCCCCCAGGACCCACATCCGGTAGGGCAGCAAGGCCACTGAGATCAGGTAGCCCACCAATTCGTCCCAGACGATGGGGGCGGCGTCTCTTTTGCCCAGGTAGGTTTCCGCCCTGCCGCACAAAAAAGACCCGAGGAGGATGAGCAGAATGAGAAGGAGCAAATAGGCAAGGGGAGGGATTCGGTGGAGGAGAAATCCGTAGAAGAGAAGCCCCGTCAGCGTCCCGGCCGTTCCCGGCAGGAAGGGGAGGAACCCCACCAGGAAGGCGGATGCCAAAAAGAGGACCAACCCCGGAACTATTCCGGCAAAAAGATGATTCAGATCCTTCGGCTCTACCTGCTTTTCCTGCCACTCAGACCAGGCATTCTCCCACCAGGTCATAGGTATCCGCCTCGGTAATTCTCACCTCCATGAACTCTCCCGGCTTGCTCCAGCCTTTCCTCACCTGCACTACCCCATCGATCTCCGGCGCCTGCCAACTCGTCCTTCCCCTCCCCACAGGGCCTCCAGAGTTAATGACTTCATCGATCAGCACTCTCTGGGTAGTTCCCACCAGGGCACGATTCTTTCGACGGGAGATCTCTGCCTGGGCCTCCATGACCTCCCGCAGTCTTCTCTCCTTCACCCTCTGCGGGAGCTGACCCTTCATCCGGGCCGCAGGGGTTCCCGCCTCCCGAGAATAGGCAAAGGCCCCCAGATGATCGAACTGGGCCTCTTCCAGAAAATCGAGCAGGGCGGAGAACCGAGCCTCATCCTCCCCGGGGAATCCCACCATGACGGTACTGCGCAACCTCAAATCCGGGATCCCAGAGCGCAGCCGATCGATGAGATCCCGGATCTGGGCCGAGGTGACCCTGCGATTCATGGCAGAAAGGATTCCATCGTCAATGTGCTGAATGGGAAGATCCAGGTAGGGACAGATTTTTGCCTCGGTAGCCATCGCCCCAATCAGCTCCTCTGGAACATGGGCGGGATGCAGATAGAGCAGTCGAATCCACTCCAGGCCCTCGATCCTGCACAGCCTTTCCAAAAGATGGATCAGAGGAGCTGGTGGGACCAGATCCCTTCCATAGTTGCCCAGATCCTGCGCTACCAGGATCAGCTCCCTTACCCCCTGGCCCACCAACTCCTCCGCCTCCTCCAGCAGGGAGGTCAGGGTTCGGCTCCGCAAATCCCCCCGAAGAGCGGGGATCACGCAATAGGAGCAACCATTCCGGCAGCCCTCCGCGATCTTCAGATAGGCATAATGGGAGTCGGTGGAGAGAAGGCGGGGAAGGCCCTCAAGAGTTTCGTCGCCAGGCGGGGGTGGAAATATTTGGGTCCAGCCGCCGTCGCCCGCCAGGGCCCTCTGGCACACTGCTACGATGCGGGAGGCTGGCCCCACCCCCATCCAGGCGTCCACCTCTGGCATCTGATCTGATAGCTCCTGGCCAAAGCGCTGAGGCAGACAGCCCATCACCACCAGGGCCTTGCAGTGCCCTTCCTCCTTATAGCGGGCCATCTCCAGAATCGACCCGATGGATTCCTCCTGGGCGGATCGAACGAAGGCGCAGGTATTGACCAGCAAGAGATCGGCCTCCCCTGCTTGGGGGGTAATGGCATACCCGGCCCTCTTCAGCTGTCCCAGCATCCTCTCGGAATCGACCCGATTCTTGGGACAGCCCAAGCTGACCATCCCCACTTTGAGGCTTCCCTCAGCGAGATGGAGGGCCTCCTCTGGGACCAGGACCTTCTGAATCCTTTTTCCCATCAATTCCCCTTGACGATGTACCGGTACCGTTTCATCCCCAGAGGGGGATGCCAGCGAAAACCCTCCTCGGCGTTGATCCCCATCAGCCCGATCTCGATGACCTGAAGCGGCATCTTCTTATTATCCTTATTATCCTCTCGAATCTAAGTGGCTTCATCTCGCAGTTCCCGCTTGAGCACCTTGCCGGTGGGCGTCATGGGCAGGGAATCCCGAAATTCTACGACCCGCGGCACCTTATATCTGGCCAGCCGCTCCATGCAAAAGCGTTTGATCTCCTTCTCATCCGCCACCATCCCTTCCTTGAGGACCACATAGGCCTTGGGAACCTCTCCTCGATGGCGATCCATCATCCCGATCACTGCGGCCTCCGCCACCTTGGGATGAGAATAGAGCACTTCCTCCACTTCCCGCGGATAGACATTGCATCCCCGCACGATGAGCATGTCCTTCTTGCGATCCACGATATACAGATAGCCATCCTCGTCGATCCGGCCCATATCGCCGGTGAAGAGCCATCCCCCGCGAATGGCCTGGCTCGTCGCCTCCGGCTGATTGTAGTATCCCATCATCACATTCTCCCCGCGAACAATGATCTCCCCTACCTCCCCTGGGCCCAGCTCGCGCTCCTCCTCATCCACTACCTTCACTTCCACTCCCGGCAGCGGCAATCCCACGGAGCCGCCCTTCCTCTCTCCGGAGAGGGGATTCACCGAGACGACCGGGGAGGCCTCGGAAAGCCCGTATCCCTCTAAGAGGGGACGACGAAAGAGCTTCTCGAATCCTGCCAGTGCCTCCATGGAAAGGGGAGCCGCTCCGGAGATATAGAGCCGGATCGGGTTGAGCCAGCGTGCAAGGAAGGAGATCTTCGCCTGACACATGACATTGTAAAGGGCAGGTACGGCCACGAAGATGCTCACCCGGTAGCGGGTAATGGCATGGCGAATGTCCTTGCGATTGACCGATTCCAGCAGCACGACCCGGCACCCCAGATGGAAGGGCAAGAGCATGCAGACGGTGGCGGTGAAGGAGTGGAAGAGGGGAAGGAAAAGGAGGAAACAGTCTTTGGGAAAGACCTCCAGGGCCTTCATGCAGGAGGCGATATTGCTGATCAGGTTGTGGTTGGAGAGCATGGCTCCCTTGGGCCTTCCCGTGGTCCCCGAGGTATAGATGATCACGGCCAGATCAGAGGGGCCGCATCGGCCTTTGGCCTCTGATGAGGGAGCCTTCTCCAAGAGGGAGGAGAAAGGGACCGAGCCCTCTCGCAGATCCTCTTCCATCTCCCCCAGCAAGACCAGATGCTTCAAGCCCTGCAATTCGTTGCGGTGAGCAAGAATGTTACGGGCAAGGGAGGTGGTGGTGATCAGGGTGTGCACACCACAATCTGCCAGGATGTAGCTGACCTCCGTCCCCTTCAGGAAGTTATTGATGGGCACCGCCACGCCCCCCACCCGGTTGATCGCGTAATAACTATAGATGTATTCCGGGCAATTGGGCAACAGGATGGCCACTCGATCCTGGGGCTGGATGCCAAGACACGCGAGCCCCTCTGTCACCCGCAGGACTCGCTCCCACAGGGCGGAATAGGAGATCTTCTCTCCCTTCCAGATCAGGGCGGCCCGATCGGGAGATCCCTTGGCTGTCCTCTCCAGGCTCCCTGACAGCGTGATTTGATCATTGAAGGCGTATTCGGGTTTCAAGGCTCCTGATCCCCCTTTCTCTCAGTTCGCTGGTCGCTTCTTTATCCCAGGGAATCCTTTGATCACCTCCACTCCGGGGGGAGGCACAAAGGCGAAGAGGCCGTCTTGGAGGCCGGTATTCACTTTGACCCTCTTGAAGCTCAGTATGGTAGTGTTGGAGTAGGCATCCCTCAGCACGATCCGCTCCACCAGGTAGGTCTCAGGATGAATCTCCATCAGGACCAGTTGGATCTGGGCCTCCCGCTGGATCGGCTCCAATTCCAACAGCAAGCTCCCCTTTCGTGCCTTCTCCTCGGACCTTCCCCACTCGATGCGGAACTCCTCGGAGAGTTTGCCCATGCCGGCCAGGAAATTCACCGCCAGGGAGGAGAAGGCCTGGGGGGCCTCCTGCACAATCACCTGTCGATCCGCGGGGGAGTAGATATACAATGACTTTCCATCGCACACGATCGATCTGGGTTCCGGACTCTTGTATTCCCAGCGCATCATCCCCGGCTTCCTCATCATCAAGGACCCACGGCTCTCCTCCTTGCCCCCCGAGCCTTTATGCAATGAGATCTGGACAAATCGAGCAGAAAGATCCTGGATCCCTTCATAGGTAGCCTGAAGGCGGGAGACGACCTCCTCCAGGTCGGAAGGATGAGACTTCGTCAGGGAGGGATAAAGGAGAAGCGGGATGATGAAGAAGAAGATCAGACCCTGCCTGGTCTTTCGGATGTCGATAGCCATCCTCCCTCTCCCCTCTCGATCAAGACCTCTCTGCCCTTGCCCGCCTCCAGAGGAGAGACGATCCCCTCCTCCTCCATCCGCTCAATCATGCGAGCCGCGCGATTGTAGCCCACCCTGAGCCTCCTTTGAATCATAGAGATGGAGGCCTGGCGGGTGACGATGACCAGCTCCACCGCCTGCCGATAGAGCTCATCGGCCTCCTCCCCGGAGGGCTCCCTCGCCTCAGCCCTCTGGAAGAGGGAGAGCTTCCTCCAGGGGGCCATTTCATTGCGCAGGAAATCGACCACGGCGCCGATCTCCTGCTCCGAGATGTAGCATCCGTGGATGCGGACCGGCTTGGAGCTCCCGCTCGGCAGATAGAGCATGTCTCCGTTCCCCAGGAGCTGCTCGGCCCCGTTCATATCCAGGATCGTCCGGGAGTCGGTCTTGGAGGAGACGAGGAAGGAGATGCGGGAGGGGAAGTTCGCCTTGATCAGGCCGGTGATCACATCTACCGAAGGCCTCTGGGTCGCCAGGATCAGATGGATTCCCACCCCCCGCGCCATTTGGGCCAGCCGGGTCACCGCCGTCTCCACCTCCGCAGAGGAGGCCATCATCAAATCGGCCAGCTCATCGATGATGACCACCAGGAAGGGCAAGGAGGGGGCCGCTGCGGCCTCCAATCCCTGAGCCTCCGCCTCTTCCTCTACCAAGCGATTGTAGGCGGTGATGTTCCGCACCCCCTTGGAGGCGAGGAGCCGATACCTCTCCTCCATATGGGAGACCAGCTGCAAGAGCTTCCTGGACGCCTCCTTGGAATCGGTCATCACCTCATCCGCCAGGTGGGGAAGACCGTTATACGCTGAAAGCTCCACCCGCTTAGGATCGATCAGCAGGAACCTGACCTGATCCGGCGAGGCCTTGCAGACCATGCTGACGATCAAGGAATTGATGCAGACGCTTTTCCCCGTCCCGGTCGCCCCCGCAATGAGGAGATGGGGCATCTGGGCCAGATCCACCACATAAGGAGATCCCGCGATATCCTTCCCCAGGGCCAGGGTGAGCCAGGAGGGCGAGTTCTGAAATTGAGAGGAGGCCAGGATCTCCCGGATGTGGACGAGGGCCCGATTCTTATTCGGGATCTCCACTCCCACCACCGCTTTGCCGGGGATGGGCGCCACCACCCGCACGCTGAGGGCCTTGAGGGCCAATGCCAGATCGTCCGCCAAATTGACAATCCGATTGATCTTGATCCCCGGGGCCGGTTCCAGCTCATAGCGGGTGATGACGGGCCCGGGGTGCACTTCGGTAACCCTGCCCTCCACCCCGAAATCCCGCAGCTTCTGCTCCAAGATAGCCGAATTGCAGGAGAACTCCTCGGCGGTGGTGATCACATCTCCCGAGGGTGGAGACTGAAAGAGGGAAAGGGGAGGCGGCCGATAACCGAAGGCCGGGAGGGGATAGTCCCCCTCCGCCGACTCGCCCTCTGCCTCTTCTCCTTCTTCCTGAGGGGGGATGGCTGATGGCTCCATCCAGGGAGCAGAAAGAGCAGCTGAGGGGCCCTGAACACGAGCCGATCCCCTCGGGGCCAGCGCCTCCTGCCCTCTACGGCCCTTCTCCTCCTCTTCCCCCCTCTTCCAGATCTCGGCCAGCCTCTCCTTCATCGTGGCGGCCCTCCCAACCAGAGAAGTGCCCAGCTGATGAAGGGGACGCTGGGAAAGCAGGATCACAGCAATCAGCAGGCCGGTCAGGGTGGAAAGGTAGAGGCCGAACCTTCCCAGGGAGGGCGAAAGCCAGGCGGCTAACCCATCTCCCAACAAGCCCCCTGCCCGTCCCAGGTGAAATCCAAGGAGGCGGACCTCTGGCCAGAGGAGGCTGCTCAACACGCTCAAGGAGATGGCGAGAAGGGAGAGTCCGGACAGCTTGAGGCCCCAGAGCTCCAGGCCCTGATGGCGAAAGATGACCCAGCCCAAAAAGAAAAGGAAGATAGGAAGGAGAAAGCAGGAGAGGCCCAAAAGCTCAAAGAGGTCCCCGGCCAGGTGGGCACCCACCTTCCCCCCCAGATTCCTCACCGGGGTTGCCATCTGGCCCCGATAATGGAAGAAGGAAGGATCGGAGGGATTGTAGGAGACCAGACTGGCCATCAAGAGGATGGAGCAGGCGATCAGGAGGACCCCTAACACCTCCCTTGACTTGGGATGGCACAGCAATCTCGCGACTCCCTCCCTGAGGTCCTTGGGATCCATCATACCTCCATGATCACCGGGATGATCATGGGACGCCGCCTGATCTCGCGGTAGAGGAACTTGCGGAGGACATTCCGAATCCGAGGTTTGATGAATTCCATCTCCGTCTTCTCCTCCCGGCTGCATCCCTCCAGCACGGTGAGAACGAGCCTCTTGGCCGCCTCGAAGAGATCATCCGATTCCTTTTGATAGACGAAACCACGGGAGACGATCTCGGGACCCGAGACCACCTCCCCGCTCTGCCGATCGAAGCCCAAGACCACAATAACCATCCCGTCCTGAGAGAGATGCTGGCGATCCCGAAGCACCGTCTCCCCCACATCGCCGATCCCCTTGCCGTCCACCAATACCCTGCCTGCCGGAACCTTGCCGGCGATGCGTCCGAAATCCGGCCCAAACTCCAAGACATCCCCGTTCTCGGGCAGGAAGATATGATCCCGAGGAACCCCCATCTCCTCCGCCAGATCCGCGTGGAAATGGAGATGCCGATATTCCCCGTGGATCGGGACAAAGAAGTGGGGCCGGATGAGATTGAGCATCAGCTTCAGCTCCTCTTTTGCCGGATGGCCCGAGACATGAACCGAGGCGATCTCGTCGTAGATGACCTCCGCCCCCCGCTTGAAGAGATGGTTGATGGTGTGGGCAATGGATTTCTCGTTGCCCGGAATGACCTTGGCGGAGATGATGACTGTATCCCCTGGCTGCACCTGGATCTGCTTATGCTCCCCCATGGCCATGCGAGAGATAGCTGACAAGGGCTCCCCTTGGCTCCCGGTGGTGAGGATCAGTATCCTCTCCGGGGGGAGATTCCTGATCTCCTCCACGCGCAGCATCGTCCCATTGGGGATCTGGAGGTATCCCAATTCCGAGGCGATCCGGACATTGGCCACCATAGTCTTTCCATTGACGGCCACCTTCTTTCCCAGGCGGGCTGCCACCTGGAAGACCTGCTGGATCCGGTGGATGTTGGAGGCGAAGCAGGCGACGATGATCCTCCGCCTGGCCTGGCGGAAGATCTCTTCGAAGGCCTCTCCCACCGATCTCTCTGAGGGGGTGTTCCCCTCCTGGTCGGCATTGGTCGAATCGGAGAGCAGGACCAGCACCCCCTGCTCCCCCAGATCGGCGAAGCGATGCAAATCGGTGAATTCCCCATCCACCGGGGTCTGGTCCAGCTTGAAATCGCCGGTATGAACGACCAGGCCAGCGGGGGTATGAATGGCCAGGCCCACCCCGTCCGCGATGCTGTGGCAAACGCGGATGAACTCCACTTCCATGCTGCCCAGGCGGATTCGGTGCCGGGGCCTGATGCCACGAAGATCCGCCTCTTCCAGCAGGCCTGCCTCCCGCAGCTTCTCGGCCACCAGTCCCAGGGTGAGGGCGGTCCCGTAAATGGGGCCCTTGACCTCCCTCAGGATAAAGGGTAGTGCCCCGGTATGGTCCTCATGGCCATGGGTGAGGAGGATGCCTCGAATCTTCCCTCGATGCTCTACCAGGAAGCTGATATCGGGGATCACCAGGTCGATCCCCAACATCTCCTCCTCCGGGAACATGAGGCCTGCATCGATGACTAAAAGGTCCTCCCCAGAGCGCAGGGCCATCATGTTCATTCCGATCTCTCCCAGCCCACCCAGGGGGATGATGGAGATGGAATCGGATCGGCTCTTTACGGGATCCATCAGGCTCTGGCTTCCTTCAACCTCGGGCGCACCCGGAATGCCTTCTCTGCTGGCTCCGTCCCCCGGCGAGGCGGAGTGGGACGCACCAGGGCTGCCTTGAGCACCTCTTCCATGCTCTCCACGAAGATGAAGTCCATGCCTCGCCTCAGGTGAGAGGCCATTTCTTTGACATCCTTGTCATTCTTGGCGGGGATGATGACTCGGCGTATGCCAGCCCGGCGGGCCGCCAGCACCTTCTCCTTGATTCCACCCACGGGGAGGACCTTTCCTCGCAGGGTAACCTCCCCGGTCATCGCCACATCTCTTTTCACCCGATGACCAGTGAGCACGGAGATGAGGGAGGTCGCCATGGTGATCCCTGCCGAAGGACCATCCTTGGGGACCGCACCCGCTGGGACATGAACATGGATATCGCTCTTGGAAAAGACCTCCTCCTTGATGCCCCATTGGGATGCCGTGGCCCGGGCGTAGCTGAGGGCCGCCTGGGCCGACTCCTTCATTACATCCCCCAGATGGCCGGTGAGGCTCAAATTGGCCTTTCCTTTCATTTGGGTCGTCTCCACATAGATGACATCTCCTCCCGTCTCCGTCCAGGCGAGGCCCGTAGCCACCCCCACCTCGTCCTCCTTCTGCTCCAGCTCGGAGAGGAACCTGGGAGGACCCAGGTATCGATGGAGGTTGGAGGCGATGAGGCGCGTTCGCCCCCCATCGCCCCCGGCCACTCGTTTGGCCACCTTCCGGCAGATGGCAGCGATCTCACGCTCCAGATTGCGCAGCCCCGCTTCCCTCGTGTATTCGGTGATGATCTTCAAGATCGCCTCATCGCTGAAGGTCAGATGGCGTGCCTTGATGCCATGTTCCTTCCACTGACGGGGGATGAGGAAACGCCGAGCGATGGCCAGCTTCTCCTCCTCCGTGTATCCAGGGATATTGATGATCTCCATGCGATCCTTGAGGGCGGAGGGGATGGGGTCCGTGATATTGCCGGTGGTGATAAACATGACGCGGGAAAGATCGAAGGGGACGCCCAGATAATGATCGGTGAAGGCCTCGTTCTGCTCCGGATCCAAGACCTCCAGGAGGGCAGCGGCTGGATCGCCCCGAAAATCCATCCCGATCTTATCCACCTCATCGATCATGAAGACCGGGTTGTGGGACTTGGCTTGCTTGATTCCCTGAATGATCTTTCCCGGCAGTGCTCCAATGTAGGTCCGCCGGTGGCCCCGGATCTCCGCCTCATCGCGCACTCCCCCCAAAGAGATGCGCACGAACTTCCTCCCCAGGGCCCGGGCAATCGATCGGCCTAAAGAGGTCTTGCCTACCCCGGGGGGGCCGATGAAGCAGAGGATGGGTCCCTTCATCCGTTTCTTGAGCTTGCGCACCGCGAGAAATTCTAAGATGCGCTCCTTCACCTTTTCTAGGTCGTAGTGGTCCTCGTTCAGGATGCGGGAGGCCCTCCCGATATGGAGCAGATCCTTCGTCTGCTGCGACCAGGGCAACTCAGCGAGCCATTCCAGATAGCTCCGCACCACGGCGGCCTCAGCACTGTCCGGATGCATCTTCGCCAGGCGATCCAATTGCTTCTTGGCCTCCGCCTCCACCTCTTTGGGCATCTTGGCCTTCTCGATCTTGTGCGAAAACTCCTGGATCTCCTGGCTCCGCTCATCCATGCCGCCCAACTCTTTCTGGATCGCCTTGAGCTGCTCCCGGAGGTAATATTCGCGATGGGTCTTATCCATCTCTTCCTTCGCCTGGCTCTGGATCTCCTGCTGCACCCTCAAGACCTCCAGCTCCTTCCCGAGGAGGTCGGAGAGCTTGCGGAGGCGCGACATGGGGTCGGTGATCTCCAGGACCTCCTCCGCCTCGCTCACCTTCAAGTCCAGATTGGAGGCGACCAGATCGGCCAGTCTGCCAGGATCATCCAGGCTATTGATGATGGCCAGGACATCGGGAGAGAGGGCCTTGCCCATGGAACTGCTCTTGGCTACCTGCTCCTTCACGGATCGGAGGAAGGCTTCCATCTCCAGGGAGGGGCTTTTCGCCTCGACCTCGGGGATCTCCGAGATCCTCACCTCAAAGTAGGGCTCCTCCTTCAAAAATTCCAGAATGCGGGCCCGGCTGACCCCCTGCACCAGGACCTTGATGCGACCGTCGGGCATCTTCAGAATCCGCATGATCACCGCCACGGTCCCCATGGGGTAGATCTCCTCGGAATCCGGGTCCTCCGCCTCCGCATCCTTCTGCGCTACCAAGAGGATGAGACGATCCCGGGAGAGGGCTTCATCCACCGCGCGGATCGACTTCTCCCTGCCGATAAAGAGGGGCAGGATCATATAGGGGAAGATAACCACATCCCTCACCGGGAGAAGGGGAATGATGGTGGGGACCTTCTTCTGTAGATCCCTGGCCGTGCCCTCCGGATCCCCTACCCCTTCGCCGATTCTATCCTTGTCTCTTGCCATGATCTTTTTCCAGTTTCATTCTCTATGGTCTTGAGGGTCACTTCCTCTTGCGGAGAGTTCCACCCTGTCCTTTCTTGCGGGAAGATCCCTCCTCCCAGACCGGTGCTTTGCGCTTCCTGATTCTCTGCTGCTTTGCCTCGTCCTCCCACTCCCACTCTGCCCCTACCGGATTGCTTGTTTCGAGTGGATCGAGAAACTTCCCCAAGGACTCGTCGTTCTTTTCCTGCCCGACCAACTTCCAACCTCCTTTCGTGGGGCCCTCCTGCCTCTGCCGGAAAGAGAAGGGCCTGCCTAAATCCTGAGCGTCTTGAGGTATTCGGCAAATTCCTGAGCCAGATCCGGCCTCTTCAGGGCAAATTCCACCGTAGCCTTCAGGAATCCCAATTTGTTGCCGGCGTCGTACCTTTTCCCTTCGAACCGGTAGCCATAGATTCGCTGCATCCCCAGCAGCGCGCGAAGGGCATTGGTCAGCTGGATTTCTCCTCCCTCGTCAGGCTTCGTCTCTTCCAAAAGATCAAAGATCTGGGGAGGAAGGATATATCGACCAATGATGGCCAGATTCGAGGGTGCCTTCTCCGGGTCCGGTTTTTCCACCATGTCCTTGACCTGGAAGATCCCATCGCTGACCTGGATCCCATCTATGATACCATAATGCCTGACCTCCTGCCGCGCAACCTCTTGCACGGCCACAATCGCACTCTCATATCGCTCGAACGCGCGCAACATCTGAGCCATACAGGGAACGGAGGAATCGATGATGTCATCCCCCAAAAAGACGGCAAAGGGCTCGTTGCCTATCAGATTCCGGGTCACCAGGATAGCATGGCCCAACCCCAGGGGCTCTTTCTGCCGGATGTAGGAGACCGAGATGAGGGAGGAGATCTTCTGGATCTCGGCTACCAGGTCGGTCTTTCCCTTCTGCAGCAGGACCTGCTCCAGCTCGAGGGAGCGATCGAAGTGGTCTTCGATGGCGTTCTTCCCTCTCCCGGTCACGATGATCACATCCTGGATGCCCGATTGCACCGCTTCCTCCACCACATACTGAATGGTCGGCTTATCCACAATCGGCAGCATCTCCTTCGGTTGTGCCTTGGTGGCGGGAAGAAACCGGGTCCCCAGGCCAGCCGCCGGGAAGACCGCCTTACGAACCCGCATAATGGCGCTCCTTTATCTCTGGATAGGAATTAATCTTCGGCTGTGCTAATCTGTTGTGCACGGAAGTCTTAAGAGAGAAACCTCGTTGCCTGGTCCATGGCCAAGCCAAAAAGGAGAGTCAGGGGGAAGATAGCGCAGGGGAGAGATGAGGCAGGCATGATGGCCCGAGGGGTACTCAGATTAGAATTCAGTGGCTCCTGATCGCAAGGTCATGGGGTTCTTCGGTTCCAAGGCAAGAGGATTTAGCCAATTCGCCTGGCGAGGCTATGATCCTGTAGCGGCATGCTACTCGATTCGATGGGGAAAGTCAACCCTTAACTTATCCGATCCTGCCCGCCAATTCTGGCCAAACGGGTCGCTGACGAGAAGATAAGAGGCAAACCCAAGAAGAGGAGGTTCCAGATGACCATCATTTCTTCATCACAGGCCGAACAGGAAGCCATTCTGGCCGCCGCCAAACTGATCATGGCGGCCATCACCACCTCCCCCAAGGGACGGGGAGTGAGCAGCCTCACCACAGCCATCCTCCAGGGAGAGGAGAAGGAACGGTTGGCCCAGGCCATGGAGGAGCACATCTCGCGCAAGAAGAAAAGACTGGAATTTTTCAAGAGGGATGCCCAGAATGTCCGCCAGTCCACGGCCATCATCCTCATGGGGGTGAAGGGCACCATGCCCAAGAAACCGGAGCTGCCCTTGAACTGTGGGGCCTGTGGTTATCCCTCCTGCGCCGCCTTCATCGCCGCGGAAAAGAGCGCGGGGGAGGATTTCATGGGTCCCCTCTGCGCCTTCCAGGTCATGGATCTGGGCATCGCCCAGGGGGTGGCCGCCAAGATGGCCGCGGAACTCAACATGGACAATCGCCTGATGTACTCGGCAGGCGCGGCCGCCAAGGCCCTGGGCTATCTGGACGCCGATCTGATCATTGCCCTGCCCCTCTCTGTCTCCGCAAAGAACATCTTCTTCGACCGACCGTGAGGGGAAGAAAGTAGATACCCCCGGGCAAGTCCGGGGTACTTTCTCCCATCAGTCCGGCCACCTCCCTCGCTCCCGCGTGCATTCGCTCGTGCGAGCCCGGCGGCCGAGAACTCGCCCTCCTTAAGAGGGGATGGGAGGGCTCAGACAGCTCGGCCTTCACATCGCCGATCTCTCCTCGCTCATAGGCGCCCAAGGTCGCTCAGGAGGTGGCCGGACTGATGGGCCTTCGGCGCCAAGAAGCCTTCACCCCCGGCTAAAGCCGGGGAACTCAAAGCGGCTAATAGGGCTTACCAGCCTTCGTAGCGCACCAACTCAGAGAGGGGCCTCCGCCTCTTCTCCGGAGCTTTATCTGCAGGGTATCCCAGGGGGGTGAAGGCGACGGGCTCCACATCCTTCGGCAATCCCAGGACCTCCCGTGCGGCCGCTGGATCGAAGGCAGCGATCCAGCAGGTCCCCAGGCCCAAATTGGCCGCGGCCAAAATTAAATGATCCATGGCGATGGTAGCATCCACCTCGGCATAGTTTTTTCGGTCCATCCGCGACCAGGCCTGGGAAGGCAAGGCGCACACACAGATCACCAGGGGGGCCTGGACGAACCAGTCCCGGCCATAGATGCGCTTTAACTCCGCCTCCCTGCCTTGGGTATGGGTCACGATGACCTGGAAGGGCTGCCGGTTCGCTGCGGTGGGTGCCAGCCGGGTCGCCTCCAGCACCTGCTTCAGCTTCTCTTCCTCCACGGGATCCGACTTGTAGGCCCGAACGCTATACCTCTTTTTGATGAGCTCGCTGAATTCCATTTCTCCTCCTCCCAAAAGGCACTCTCCCCCCTCCTATCCCATCTTACCCCAGTCCGCCAGACAACGATCTTCGAAGGTCTGCAAATCCACCACCACATCGCCCAAGCGTATGGCATCGACCCGGTCCAGGTCCGTTGAGGAGAGGGGGGTGAGGATCAGGACCGTCCTTTCCCCGCGGTTCGGTTCCTCCACGATGCCCAGACCGAGGGTGAAGCCTCCAGGATCCTCCAGGGCCACCAGGCGGTTGGGCTCAAAACAGGGGGCAGGAAAGACGGCAAACTTCGGCCACTGCACCTTCAGCAGATTCGCATTGGCGAAGTATTGGGCGAACTGTTTTGCACGATGAGCCCGGCGAGCCTCGATATCCCGCCTCCTGCACGAAGGGGAGGAAGGAAGATCGAGGACCCGAACCCTTCGGCTCTGCCGCAGAGGTCTGAGAAGGGGCTCTAACTCTCGGTCCTCCTGGATAGCGAGGAGGGCCTGCGGGTGCAAGAGATCGACCTTGGCCATTTTCAGGTTGATCCCGCCCTGGCCCGGGTCCACCAGGCCGGAGGTGTCGTAGATGATCACCTCGGCTCCCGCTTCCAGGCCAGCCCCCACCAGGCGTGCAGCGCAGATGACAAGTTGCAGCATATGTCCCCGGGGCGATGTGGATCCCACAAAGGATCTCCAGATCGCTCCCTGGGGCGGGAAGCTTTGGTCGCCTTCTCTGGCCAGGGCAAGGGTCAGGGTGCAGGGAGGACCCAGGGTGCTCTGTCCCGGATCCCCGTCCAAGTAGCCTACTATCCGCGAGGGCCCAGAAAGCCTCTCATAGAGATAGCGGGCGAAGGTGGTCTTGCCCACATCGGCCTTCCCCACCACCATCAGGAGGCCCCGGAGATCGAGGTTCAATTCTTGCCATGGGCGGGGAATGTCGATTTGAATCTGCCTCATCTGCCCGATGTCTCTTGCCCAATGAGGTTGTTGAACTCTCATACCAGATAGGGAATGAAGCGCTTGGTTCCCTCGGCGTATCGCGCATAGGCCTCCCCAAACATCTCGAGAGCGTGCTTCTCTTCCTGCTTTGCCAACCATACATATGCCGCAACCAGGATTGGCCAGAGTAGGAGCGTGAGGAGGCAGGGATAGTGCAAGATCCAGCCCAGCGTAAAGAGCAGGATCCCCGTATACTGCGGATGCCTCATGTATCGATAGATCCCCGTGGTGACCAGCCCCTCCGCACGGTGAATCTTCATCCATCCCACCGCCACCAGCAAGAGCCCCAGTATGCTCACGGCGGTCCCCACCGCGGCGGGCCAGTGGCCCAAGGTGCGGAAGTAGGGTTTCGCGATCATCGGTATGTTGACCAGGGGAGAGAGGAGGAAGATGAGCACGGGCCAGCCAAACATCTCGGTCATCAGGGCAATGACGAAGGCGACGAAGGTGCCTTGGGCCTTCCAGATGTGTTTGGTGGGCCGGCGATAAGGCAGAAGGGCCAGAAATGCCAGCACGATAACGATGTTGATCAGGATGAGGCCGGTACGACCAAAGGCATTTTCCATCCATCGCACCGTGACCGGTGGCCCATGATGGGGCAGGAGCTCGATCCCGTAAATCAGCACAAAGAGCAAGAGGGCCAGCCATCCTGCAAGGGTGTTCACTTTTAGGGATATGGGTTCTCTGCGCATTGATATCCACCTCTCAGATGAACATGTGTCACCTGAATGCAAACTCGTAGCACAATTCGACCTTCCCCGCAATATCTGACTTTGGCCATCCAAAGGCCCTCGGAGACATTACCAGGCCTCCCAGTTGACTCACGGAATCAGCAAGAACACGGGCAGCGAGTTTGTCCTGAGAATCACCGAGCAGACGGACTTCCAGTTTCCTCTGGCTGGCGAGGAGGGCAGGAAAAATCTCGAAGAATACCTGAAGAAGTCCGGGCTCTGGGAGCAGGCGTCAGGCCTGGAAGTACCGAGACTGAAAAAGGCCACAGCGCACAGGGCCTTCGATGACGCGACGATCAGAGCCTTGATGAACGATATCCAAGGCAAAGGAAAATGTCCTTTCCTTGATATCTCTCGGCTCCCTTTCTTTATCGCCCATTACTCGTCCTTTTGCCCCTTATTTGCCTGCGGCGAAGCGCCTCCCGGGGGAGTAGACTTCGGACTTGCCTGCGAACACGACGGGCCATCCTTACAGCGTCGTTGGCTTGCTTGGGTGTTGAAGGTTCGAATCCCCCCGGATAGCACGTTGCCGTGGCGTAAGGCGTTAACGTATTCTGTTCGACCTCTGTGAGATCAGGGCGCATGTCTGGAGGGAGCATGTCCACCAGACGTCGGATATCGTGTGTCTTCGGGAAGTCTAAGCGACCGAGCACAAGCAGCGCCTTGATGTATTTCTCGACGCATTGCTGCGCATGGAAGCAGATGGTCTCGGTTGACCACTCTTCTTTCCCTTCCAGCAGGCGGACGGCGCAGGCCAAGTCCGCCTCAGCCTTCTCGACCCATTCACCTATGATTGTGGCGAGTTCATCCGCCTCGCTCATAGAGCACCCTTCCTTCCAGAAAAGCGGGTCGCTCGATCGTTCCCGGATACTTCTTCCGCCAATCGAAATCCTCGGGTGTAGTGATGATGATATCCATGGGCACAGGAATATCATGAAGCGCAGTTCGGACTTCCACCTGCTTCTCCCGTCTCGATCCTTCTACCGGCATGACCACCAATAGGTCCACATCGCTGTCCGGTGTTCCTTCGCCGCGTGCGTGGGATCCGAAGAGAATGATTCGTTCGGGCCGAAACTCCCTCACTATCCGATTAACCATTTTTCGGATTTCCTTGCTTAACGGTCTTGTTCTCATGGTCTGTTTGTCCTTCTTTGTCCTTTCCCCTTTTGCCTTTCCCCTTTTGCCTTTCCCCTTTTGCCTTTTGCCTTTTCCCTTTAGGATACAGCGCGCAGAGGGCGTTGGCAAGCTGGAGGAGTCAGGCTCTGGCCTCCTCACCATGCCTTCGGGTCCTCCAGGGAAGACGGAATCTTATGATTTTATGGACGT
>Ga0315314_1001100_pt1 | contig 25483 bp, 35 predicted proteins | sample TDP9_MG_FD_203631 | JGI IMG/M metagenome (GOLD analysis project Ga0315314, IMG submission 203631) | Freshwater sediment microbial communities from Lake Towuti, South Sulawesi, Indonesia - TDP9 | ecosystem: Environmental > Aquatic > Freshwater > Lake > Sediment | place: Indonesia: South Sulawesi... | reverse complement strand
CCCTTACTGTCCCTTATGCATAAACCGCTATTTACAGTGATAACAACAGGAAAAGGTGAAGGGAACAGAAAGTCCTTTAAAGAGACTTTCCATAACTGGGAAGTCGCCAAACGGGTTTTTGAAGAAAAGAGAAGAATAAAAAAGGCAATCGAATTCGTAATAGTCGACGCCGGGGAGAATGTGGAATTCCCGGAAATTGAGGATTCAATCCTGATTTCCCCAGAAGAGTATGATAAACATAGGAAAGAACTCTGGCGCCACGGGGTTATCAAGTATTTATGGTGGGATTCTCCTGCAATAGGGAGAAATCTGGGTTTTAGGCATGCAAAGGGAAGAATAGTCGTTTTTCAGGACATTGATTCTCTTTTTTCCACTGGAACCGAATTTGATGATGCTTACATCTTTTCTGACCTGGATAAATATGGCAACTATTTTGAAGTGATGTATTATGCTTTTGAAGGAAAAGACGTTGTTGCCGCCGTCCCCTCTTTAAGACCCAGAGATTACATTAACTTGGGGAGAAGATTTGGAACTATGGGACTAAACCTTGTAACTCGCCTTTCCCTGAAATTTCCCACCATTAAAATAGGTGGCATTCCCGTGGTTGGGGCAAGCGTTCCAGGATGTAGCATGGCCATGTTGTACGATGTTGCCTTGAAAATGTGTAGTAACGACATCGGACCCTATGATCCCGAGTTGGGGGTCGCTGAGGATCACAAAATTTCTAGATTAACGGCAATTCATGGAAAGATTTCTTACGAGAAGAAGGCAGGGGTATTCACGAGAACCGGGAACAGGGTAAGTAATGGTTTTGATATTGTGAAATCTTTGGGCTATGCGGTGAAAGGAGCGACTTATTACCTGTTTCCCGATCTTTTCAAATATCAAAAACACGTCTTAACGATCTGAATCCTTAATTTGAGAAAAGAACATGTAGACGGAAAGTGTGTAGTATAGACCCCCTAGGGTTTTATTTGGAGCCTAATAACAGAAGAATGTTGAAGTCAGTATTTTTCGAAAAACAATCTGCGCTGCACTCTCTGAAGCAGAAGGAAATTCAGAGTTACCTTTCTAGATCTCTAGAAAGCAGAAATAGAGACCACGGGGGTTCATCTCTGGTGATGTTGATGGCGCCGGGGGTTATATCTAAATTAACGTTTAAATTTAACGCAGAACCGATATCTCCTTTGACTACAACGATATCCTCATTAAGCAAATTTTTTTCTATGGGTTTTAAGATCGCATAGAAAAGTAGGTGTGATTATCCACTGCCAGCAATGATAGTGTCAAAGCTAAAAGATGCTATTCCTTGGATGCTGGAAGACATTGATAATGTGAGCGTTACTGGTACTGCTGCAGCAGGGAAAATACTTTGGCTTCCATAGTCCCAGCTTAATGTTATGTAATTTGACACCTCTGATGGAGACCAATTTGTTGTGTTCATTGAAAGCACGATATTGGAGTTTCCCGCGTTACGTATGTAAAGAGTCACGTTTCGTGTTGTTCCAGGCTCAACAATACCCCAATCGATCAGCGACGCTTCATTTGTGCAACCACTATCCCAATAAACCCCAACACCAATAGCTTTCACGTTCCCTACGTTATGGAGAAGAATATAGTTTAACGCGATAACTCCCAAGACGAGAGCCATTATCAAAACGGTCATCAAGATCAGAATTCGCCTGTTTCCATATGGATAGTCCATTTCAGACCATTATCTCGTATAGCACGACATCATATATCCTTTTCCGTCTAGCCGTTCAACGTTTATACACCAACCCAACAGACTCTTACTAAATAAGGAAGAACAAGGGGTTAGATCGGGGTCAATAATATATATGAGGGGGAAATTTGGGATGTCAATAACATATATGATCGGTAGAAACTAGGACTTTCTTTGCATTAGATTTTCTTTTGCATCTTTTAATGGACTAAGATATGTAAACATTATAAATTTGAGTGAGAAAACAAGCTTATTGCACAATACTTGCTGTAGTCTTACTTGTCTTTTGGCGCCGGGGGTGGGATTTGAACCCACGCGACCCTTGCGGGTCACAGGCTGTCCAGAAAGGACTCCAGGCTTGAGCTTCCTTTAGGTGAATCTGCTCCCTACCTGAGTTCCCGCAACTTCATGCCCTAGGAGACCCCGGCACATCTAACTACATAAACAGCCACTGCGTTTTTTAGCTTTTTGAAACTGGAACCAAAATGTCAAAGACTACCGCGCCACATCTTTGGGTAGATTCCGCGAGGCATTAAAACCCGTTGGGTTTTCGCTACGAGCCCGTGGTCCATCCCTAAAATTTCTTCGGTGGATGTTAGCGCCTTTGCCAGCGACACCATCTCGCCCTTTTGGGTGAATATGGCAACAGCATCGTTTGGTTTTATCTCTGTGTTCAGAGACAGGACTCCAGGCGCTGCCAGGTGGGCTCCGTGGCAAACGGCGTCCACTGCAGAGTCGCGTATGTAAATTTTGGGGAGTAATTCCAAAGATTTTTCCATGGGGTATATGAATTTTCTAAGCAGGTTTTCATCGCTGGTTTCCTGCCACTGGGCAAACATGTATGCCACGTCATGTAGCGTGACTAGCCCCTCATCTTCAATGAATGGGCCAACCCTTGTTCGACGAAGCTCCTGCATGTGAGCTCCACAGCCTAAAGCCTCCCCAAGATCGTAGCAAAGTTTTCTTATGTAGGTTCCAGCCTCGCATCCAACCTTGAAAAGAATGTTCCTTCCACCCGTTTCGAGAAGGTTCAGATAGTAAATCTTTCTCGTCCGCAACCTACGCTTAACCGACGCGCGGACAGGAGGGCGCTGATAGATTGTTCCGTGAAACTCGCCTAAAACAGCCTTTATCTGATCCTCTGACACTTGGGAATGGAGTCTCATGACGCAAATGTATTCCTTTCCCGTTAAGAGAAGGGCTTGAACAACCTTGGTGGCTTCCTCTAAGGCGGTGGGCAGAATACCGGTCACTTTGGGATTTCCCCGACCTCACGTCTCTAGGGTCCCGCCGTGACCAGCCCGTTTAAGGCTTAGGATGCGCTTAACCCACGCCGTGACTTCATGACTAGAGGGACCAGCAGGCTTGTCCAAGTTTATTATTCCAAACTTGATGTAGTCTTGGAAGGGTCTTTCGTATGGTTTGTGGCCAAAGCGTGGATTGGTTTCTTCCTCAGCCTTAACTACTAGGCTTCTTTGGATTTCCCAAGGTGCCCTGATTTTTTGCATAGTCATCTCCAAAAATGGAAGTGTTAGGAAAGTTAAAAGGGTTAGGATATGGTGGGCTTTATTATGGTCGTCATTTCCTCTAGTTTACCCGCCGCTTTCAGCGCTTCGGTCACCTCTTCGTCGGTTGCACCCCGTTTGATGTTAATCTTTGCTTGTGTTGGTTCTATGTGGTTCACGTTGACTCGTCTCCTTTTCACGCCAGAAACCTTCTGGGAACCAGTTACAAGGACAAAGTTTTTGTCGATAACGTCCACGATGACACATCTTCTTCCTGCTTCTCGACCCGAGATTTTAACGCAGATTCTTCCCACTTCTATGGCAGGCAAATCTAACCCTCCTCACCCTTGACTGGGAATACTCATCTTTATATTTTACTGAAACTATCCTGCTAAAACTCTGCTTAATATATAAATTTTGGTGAACTATGACAACTTGATGATATTGTGTGTCTTATGCTTGTGTGCACACGGCTTTATACAGCCAAGAAAATCCCAAATTTTTGGTGGCAAATTATTGATTGAGTGGTTACACGTAAGTTTCAACTTGGTAATCATCGTCTTTTCTTTCGGGTTATCTTACTACGGATACCGCCTTCTAAGCTTTTTTAAAGGAGGCATATTTGAATCTTCGTTCAAAATCTTAGCGCCCTTACCACTGATAGTGGTAGTTTTCCAAATCTTCGATCTACTACAGTATCTTTTAGTTAAGACTTCAAATGTGGAAACAACATACCTTACTAGCCAATTGCTTCACATGGTGTCAGAGGTCATGTTCATTGCCCTACTATTCTATGTTCTCAACCTCTTCTACAAAAAATGGAACACGCTGGCAAAGAAATAGTGCGAAATATTTGTGTGTGGACGCGGTGTGCCGCAACTGCGCCGAAGAATGTTGGCAGTATAAATAGGGGGGCTATATAGGCGTCTATCTACAAGGAGAGCAGGTCTCATATTACGGATTCAAACATCAAAAATGTCAACATTAAAACTTTCCAAAAATTAAACGGTCAACAACCAGACAAACAGCATTGAAAACTTCGTCAGCACTTAGTTCATTGGCATCAAGAATCAAATCGAAAGGAGAAAAATCATTTCCCAAATCAAACCCGTAAAGACTTTTATAAATTGCTCTAGTAGTTTCATCCTTCACCCTCAAAACTTCAGATGCCCTTTTAAGAGTAATGCCATCCCTCACAGCGAGGCGTTTTGCCCTCACGCTAGAAGAAACCTCCAACCAGACCTTAAACCCCTCCTTCAACAACCAAGGCATAGTCCAGCTGTCAAGAACAACGTTTCCTTGCTTCGCTAGCTCCACAAGCTTTCCATCAACCTTCTTGTCAAACTCAGAATCATCCATTCTCCGTTGAAGAAACCTCATTCCCTCATCAGTTTCCCACCACCCCACCTCAGCAGGTTTGTATCCCGCTTCAATGGCCAAGGCTTTCAAGGCGTTACCGCCAGAAAGGTACTTAAGCCCATATTTTTCGGCTAGCCTTTTAGCTAATGTGCTCTTTCCGCAACCAGTCATTCCACACACGCATATCACAATTTTCTGCTTCCGCTTTCCACAAATAATCTTCATAGTACGACTAATCCGACCTTCATGCCTTGTTAAATATTCCTCGCTACTTGCTTTAACAAGTCTTGGAGGCAACTGTGGCATAACTGACCGCCATACATACGTTCAAGTTTTCTTTGACTCGCAGGAAGTTTGCGAAGTTTTGATGGAATTGAACGTGGGAGTCCAGATAGACCTCGACCACACCGGGCGCAACGCGAAACAGGATTTTTCTCTCGTTTATAATGAGTTTCAACGCGTCCCCCAGGCAATCTGATGCTATGGCGTTTCCTGCTTCTCGTTCGCAAAGAGGGTCTAGGCATCTATTCGGTTGCCCCCGTTAAGCCAAAGATGCGTGAAAAAAGGACTCCGAACAGGAGAGAACCGAGAAGATACCACCAAAAAAGATCCAGTCCGATTTCTCCGCTTATCCAAGGAAGGTATGCGACAGGTCCTCCACCAGCAAAGGGGCTCTCAAATAACTTCCAGTAGAGAAGTCTTCCGGTTAGAAATAGCCAGACGAGGAGAAAGATTATGAAAGTGATGGGAAACACTCTCATCTGCCGAAGCGACAGCGAAGCCATTTGAGATTGAAGTTGTAGAAGCTGTCTCTCTTGTCTCTGAGCTTTTTTAAGCAGCTTTTTGTCGCCAGTGCTTTTCGCCTTTTTCATGTTTTCATTCTTCTTCTTAGTTAATTCGGCGATATCACGTCTCAAAGCTGCAAGGCGTTCGCGTTGTTCCCTAGGGGTGAAGCGGCTGTTAATCAGGGATACGATGAGCGACATGAGCAAGGAAATGCATAGAATGAAGATCGTTGAATAAGGAATTTGTGACAGACCAGGCATGTTATCACTATCCTAACAATTTTAGAACTTCTTTAGCCGCTTCAACCTGTTTTCCAGCTGGATTGTTAACCATTTTCACCGAGGCTCCTGTTAAGACAGCGCAAGCGGTAGCCATAAGCCTTGAGAAGAGGATCTCCTCGGTTATTTCGCCTTCCAAAGCCTTGTCTCGTTTCCGAGTTACGTCCTTAAGTCTGCGAGACAACACTTCACGGGGTTCTGCTTCAACTAAAATGAACATGTCGGGATTTAGAAGTTGAAGAACATGGGACGGTAAACCCGCCCAGTATCCGTCCACCGTTTTTATCGACATGTGGGTGTCGACTATGACATCTCCTTCGACCTCGACTGCCTTCTTGGAAATGATCTTAGCTGCCCCTGCTTGAAGACTGCGTTGAAGAGCCAGCCCGGATTTCCTCAATTCATCTCTATGAAGGGACTTTCCACTCTTATGGGATAGTTCAACCATGACTGTTCCGTAGTTTATCACCTCAACTTTTCTTCCAATCTGCTTGGCGAGCTTCGCTAGTTCGTTGCAAACCGTAGTTTTGCCTGTTCCGGGAATACCCGTGACTACAATAACTCTGCCCAATAGTTACCCTCCTAAGAGGCGACGGAAAGCAGGGTACATTTCCGCAACGCGCTCCTGCACGAGGAGCTGGTAATATTGGTACATAATGCCCACTGACAGCAGAACGCCCATTCCCGTTCCGAACACTCCAAAGAAGTCCGCGACCGAGGCTATTAATCCCACAATAAATCCTCCCAGTATCGTAACTATTGGTATATAGCGCTTAAGAACTATTTCTATGGGCCGATTGGATCTTCGAAATCCTGGAATCTGCATTCCGGAGTCGACGAGTTGTTTCGCAACTGTTTTTGGACCTAGGCCGCCTACCTCTAGCCATGTGAGTGAAAAAATGATGCAGAATACGATCATGATGCCCGCGAATCCCAGTGCTCTTGCGGGATTGCTTGTAACGTCCCAAATGCTTCTGGGGGAAGTCACGTAATAGACGAGACCGCCTATGGGTTGAGGTTGATTTTCTACTACTTTATATTGGCCGAGGAGGTCAAGCCAAAAATTAGTTCCCGGACTTGGTTGACCTAGTCTGCTCCATAGAAGTTGGGAGAAGAAATATATGTTTGCGAAAAGGGCGGAAGCAAAAATTACGGGTAGGTTGGATACGTACAAGAGTTTGATGGGGTATTTGCCGCGAAATCCTCGGTAACGAGCGTAGGAGACGGGAAGCTCGACCCTAACCCCCTCTGCATAGATAACGATGAGAAAAACGGCTAGGGTTGTGATGAAACCCAACATGGCTGGCAACGTTGGATCTACTGGCCTAACGAAGACGTGCAACCAAGACCAAGGTCCATAATCTGTTGTTGTTCCTTCTGTTGTAATAACGATACGCGAACTAGCCATAATACGCGGAATTATTTGGGCAAGTGCGATGAATACTCCCCAAGAGTTTCCATCTTGCATGGGGGGTGTTGGACCTAGACTGTCCCACAAAACGCGTTGGGCTACCCCAGCTAGGATAAAGAGGCTTATTCCGCTTCCAATTCCCCAACCTTTCTGTATCATTTCGTCTAAGAGCATAAGTACAAGCCCGGCGGTTAAGAGCTGGAGAAATATGATTATGGATGTACCCACGTCTAGGGGACCGTACACTCCGCCGATAAGATATGCAGAGGCTTGAACCCCGGTCAGGACTATAGTAAAGAATTTGCTGGCAGTTGTGAAGAGACTTCGGTCTTCTGGATCGGAGAAGTCGCAGGCTATCATGCCGGATCCGGCGAGTAGTTGTAGGATGAGGCCTGCGGTTACTATGGGGCCTATTCCCAGCTCCATAAGGGAACCTCTATGTGAGGCGAAGATTACTCTTAGGTAGGTGAGTTCCCACCCGCCGGCTAGTCCGACCCTATAGAGGGGTACAATGGCCATGATGAGGTATAGTATAAGGGCCACGGCTGTCCAGAAGATTTTCTCGTTGAAGCCCACTCTTCGTGCTGGCGGGCTTACTTCTGGCATAAGTCTTGATAGAGGTTTAAACAGTGTGAGGAATCTGCCGGCCATAGATTTTTCTTCGCCTTCCATCTGGTATTTTGGGAGATGATTTAGTTAGCAGAATTGCGTAGGTAAAACGTGAATATAAAAGCTTTGACTCAAAGCGACTATGTTGCTCTAGTCAGGTTCCTTTAGAATTTGTCCGCCTGCTTCCTCTATTTTCTTAGTCGCCGCCTCTGAATGGGATGCAACCTTAACAAGGATGGGCGTAGCTATTTTTCCCATTCCCAAAAGTTTGTCGTACCCCAGCTTGTCCAGATCCAGGAAAGCTTTCTCCCCTTTCTTTTCCAGCCTTTTTTCCACTGCTAATTTATGGGCTAGTTCTTCCAGTTCTCCCACATTAATAACATTAGTTTTTCTGCCTATGGCTTTTTGGGAAGTGAATCCCTTCTTTCCGAAGTATTCGGGTTCGTGCTTTATTACGTATGTCCATCCCTGTTTGTGGCGTCCAGCCTTCCTTCCGCCCTTGGACCCTCCTTTCCTATGCTGACCAATCTGACCGTATCCATGGGTCCTAGAACCACGTTTCTTCCTAACCTTCCGAAGCTTATGAGGCAAGGCCAAACCCCAAACTATTCCACGAAAATCCTTTCGTCCTCAACCGCCTTCTCTAACTTTCTTAACCGTACCTCCAGCACCCCATTTTTGTACGAAGCCTGAGCTGATTTGGGGTCCACCATAGCTGGAAGGGTCAGTTCCTTATGATATTTCCTTTCAGCAGTATCTACGGAAATCGTTAGATGATCCTCGGTTGCGTGGAGGTTAATGTCGTCTCTCTCTACACCGGGAAGCTCCGCTAGAATAACCACTTCCTTACCCTCCTCCATAACATCAACGAGAGGCTCCCTTTCCTCCCGGATTCTAGGCCCCCTATGACTTGATTCAACGTTACCAAACTCTCGAATCACTGGTTTTCCATCGGGTCCAACAGACATGGAGAAACCATAGACGTAAGGTCTGCGGAACTTCGCTCCTCTAGAAGGCGTTTCAAAAGCTCTTCGCATCATTTCATCCAGCATTTCCTCAAGTCTGTCAAACTCGTCGTAGATGTCGAACCAAGGACTTTTTTTCCTTCTCCTCCACCAGCGTTCGTTCAACGATGATTCCTCCCAACAAAAACTGTAGTATGAATGGTGCCTATTAAATTGTTACTGCGCTACTCTTCATAAGTATATGGTTGTTGTGTCTATTCTTGAGTTTCGGTTTGTGGTGTCGTAGGCGAAGCATCCTTTTGGTCCTATTCTTCCTTCTGGGCTTCCACAGAACCACACTTCAACTATGATTTTGTCTCCCTGAACCATCTGGGTTTCTGGAAAGCATGCTGTTACGTCGGTTTCTCCGTAGGTTAGGAAGCATTGGGGTTTACTTGCGTTGGACTAACCAAGATAAGTACGAGTAACACGAAGAAGGTTATTCCTAGATATTTTCTAGACATCATGTAACACTTACCTTACCCAGTATGAAGCACGCTTTCATAGAGTATTTGGCCTGTAAGTCCATCGATAAAGTGGAGGATCCAGTCTCCCGGAGGCATTATATGCCAGAGTATCCTCCAAACACCGTGGTCTTCCGGTAGGTTTTTTATTTCGCTACCACGGAGGCGCTCTTGTTTTAGGGATCTAATATAGGCAGCGTCCCAATAGCTAACACCAGGATAAAACTCATCTTCCGAGAAACCGAGCCTAGAAGCATGCTGTAGGGCCTCCTGAACCGCCGGCGTTTTCCTGCTAATCTCCACCGCCTGCTCCATAGTTATTGGACTCGTTAAAGCCATGAAAGACGTGAAAACAAGAATCCCAGCCAGAAAGGTCAGGGTAGTTACTTCACGATTCAAAAATTTCAAATCATCCCCTCAGATTTTAGTTTTAGAATGTCATCCCATAATTCTTCAATTTTCTTTAAGGCCACAACGCTTAGAAAAACGAAACCAGCGTAGAGCCCCAAACGCACCAAAGCCAAAACCTTTTCAGCCAAGACATCAACCTTAGCCTGAAACACCATTTGAAGTATATCTGAAAAGGCTAGCAATGCAAAGCCGAAGCTAAAATAAAGAAAAACCCGCACCCTCCTCCTATAGTATCCCTTAAAACCATAAAAAGCCAAAAGACAACTCATCACAAAATAGGCTAAATCAACCCAAAAAATCCAAAAAAGCAAGCAGCAAAACCTTCCATTTCAACAATCTCTACCGATACTAAACGTTACAAAATTTCATATAAGCCTTATGCAACAAACATACGCAACGTATAGCTGAAGCAGTTATATCATTCTTTTTAGAAGCTCGTTAATGGCTTCTCCTCGGTATCCTGTAACTCCACCAGCGGCATAACTTCTCTTAACCTTCCCCTTGTAGCCCTTTTTTGGTGGATGAAGACGAAATACAGTTTTCACTTTGGGGAGACGACTATACTCAACCTCCAAATTATACATGGCTTCAGCTAGGTCGTCCAGCGACTTATAACCTAATTCCTGAGCGTACTCATCCGTCAATTTTTTATCACCGATAAGTCTTCCCTTCTCCTTCAGAAGAAGCGCCACATTTTCCTTAGAAATTTCGCCCCAAGTCACGCAGTTTTGCGCTTTATGCAACATTCCGAGATAGGCTGGGCGGTCATCGATTAGTGTGGCATGGCAATTTCGAGTTAGACGGAGCATCCTAAGCGTGTCTTTGATTTCCTGAGAAATATCGCTGAGGCCGCGAACACAAACGACTACCAAACATTTCCTTTTTCCCTCCATCTCATCCCACCCAATCCTCTGGTGTGACGAGTCTGTAGGTTTTTCGAAGGGCATCAAAGATGGCGTAAGCGAAGGAGGGAATAGTTCTTGTGGAGCCATAGCTTTTCGTCCAGCAATCCTTAACACCAGCCAATCCAAGGATTATCTTAGCTGCCTCGCTTGCAACAAGACCCAAGCCGCGGGGTCCCGGAACAAACACGATTTCCACTCCTCCGCATTTGCCTCGAACTTTAAATGGTAAAGAATGTGGTTTTCCGCACCCGCATTCCCAGCTTCCACAGCCTCGACGAATTGGAGTAATGTTGAGTCGCGCGTTTATGGCTGCTTTTTCAATGGCGGTGCGCACCTGCTTAGCCTTTCCAGAGCCTAAACCTACGTAACCATCGCGGTTCCCAACAGCCACTATGGCCTTGAATCTGGACTTTTCTCCAGCGTCTGATTGCTTCTGCACCAAATTTATGTTGATGACTTCCTCTTGTAGATCTGGAAGAAGAAGGTCCACTATCTCTGGTTCCCGTATTTTTGCTCCTTCCATGAACACTTCTTCGATGGAGGAGATGCGCCCCTCAAGAATCGTTTTGCCTAGCCTCGTGCGAGGCACCCAACCTTCAACTTTTTCTCCGCTAGCGGTCACTTTCCTTCCTCCTTCTTGCTAAATGAGGATATTATCTTCTTTTTTATCGAGGAAAAGTGTTCAGAAAGTTGTTCTGGGCGCAGTCCTCTGGAAAGATATTTGGAAAACCTCTTCTGGTAGGTTTCTGGATTGGAGGAAAGTTGACTTGCGTAGTCAACAACATGTTGCCCACTTATTCTTTTTTCATCTGGCATCATGTTTTCGCTGTGTGAAACAATAACACCGGCGTCAAGCGCTCCCTTCAACGCGGCAAAAACTCGTGCTCCTCGGGAGGGAGACCGCAAGCCTATGTCTAAAACAGCCTTTTTCACGCCATGAGCCACCGCCCTGAAACCACACAAAAGTCCAGTTAAATAAGCTGCTGGAACGTTTCCACAATCACCTTTCCAACCATAGGTTTTCGCCAGTTCATTAGAGTGGGCGGAGACTAAAATTTTATCACCAGTGGCCTCGGCTTTAACGATTTGAACAGTTATATATTTCAAGGTGCGTCGAGCCACTAGTCGAGGCAGCCTAGATAGAACAAGAGCCCTTCTTGATCGGTAGTCGGTTTTTCCTTTCCTTCGTCTGCGGAAAGGAACGCGATAGCTGGGTCCCTTCGCCATCATCTCCTCCTCCCTAAACCATGAGTTTTGATGTAGCGCTCTATATCAGCTGTAGATTCAAAAGCCCCACTCCCCGCCATGTTATAAAGCTGACGATAAACGCTTTCCGTGATTGTGCGATTGGCTTTCAATTCTCGCAGTTTCTTCCGTAAGGGTCTAATTTTTTTCATCCAAGCTTGCTTTTTGGAAACTTTTGACTTGGCAGATCCGCTTTTTCGTCCGGGTCCTCTTCTTAATCCCTTCCTTTTCTTTTCCTGCAAAACTCTTGCTCGGGCACGACTAACTCCCTTCTCTGGAAGGGATCGAATAACGCCTTCATGAATCAACTTTCTAATTTCCTCCCGGGTAATCGCCGCTTCAACGTCTTCTTTTCTGTTAGGGTCGATCCAAACTCGGCCCTCACCAACCTTAAGGACCTCGGCAGCTAAGCGACGTTGGCTTCTTAGACTCAACTCTCTTCCTCTTCACCTTTAAGTTCTTCTTCCTTTTCTATCTCTTCTTCCTTAAATTCCTCGAGCTCTTTCACCCTTCTTGGATTTAGAATGTGGATTCTCCTTTCCTCGGCTCTAGCTGAAATTTCAACTCTCTTTTTTGCTCCAACCGTGCGAGCAATTCTGATGGCTTGCCTTTTAGGATCTATTTTGTTTAGGTCATCTACCGTTTGAACTTGAATCTCTTCGTATCCTGATGGATGGAGTCCCCTTATTTCCTTGGGACTACGATACCCAGCCTCGGGGGATCGGGGCCATCCCTTAACTTTCTTCCGCATTTTGCTGTCTATACCGCACGGTTTTCTCCAGTTCTCTTTTACTCGCTTGTACCGCCAGCTTTCTTGCCTTCTGAATTTGGGTTTCTTGTGCTTACCGCGTTGAGACTTCCTTAAAGGTCGTTCTCCAGTAAGCGTCTCCGTCTTTTTCTCGCTTTTCATTCTTCCATTCCCTCATGCCGCTCGTAAATGTAGATGCCGTCCAGAAACACTCTAGGATCTTTTTTCTTAACCTTAGTTGCGTTTTGGATGTTGGCGGCGGTTTGACTGACGTCTTCAATGTTTATTCCTTGTATGATTACGTCTTCACCCTTTACCATAACTTTAGTGTCACCAATTGTTTTGGCTATGCGCGGACTTCGCTCCCCGGTAAAATTCTCTATGGCTACTGTTCTTTCTCTGACTTTGACGGATATGGGGAAGTGGGAAAAAACAATTTTCAATTTATAAGTAAATCCCTTTGTCACTCCTGTAATCAAATTCTGAATGTGAGAGCTAATGGTCCCTACGAGGGCGGTCTCCCTTTTACGAGGCCAATTCGCCTGAACTGTAATTGTCTTTCCCTCCAAACGAATGGATACGGGGGCGTAGGAAAAGTCCCGGGTTAATTCTCCCTTCTCACCACTAACTATGACAACCCTCCCCTCAACTTTGACGAATACACCTTCCGGGATTTCGATAGATTTCACCGTCTCAACCGCACGCATTTTCGGTTCTCCTAATAGACAAAGGCTAGTAGGCGTCCACCAATTTTTCGTTCTTTAGCTTCTTTATGGGACAAAACTCCTTGGGAAGTTGAAATCACGAGGACGCCGACATCCTTGGATGGGAGAAAACGTTTCTCCCAAGTTTCAATTTCGTCAAAACTGGTAGGAACACGAGGCTTTATGGCCCCACACTTGTTGACTCGACCTAGAAGTTGTATCTTGAATTTTCCTGAACGACCGTCATCCACGAATTCGAATTCCCCGATGTAACCGTTTAACTGCATGGCTCTTAAAACTCGCCCTAAAAGTTTGGAGGCTGGGTTAATCACGCATTCGCGTTTGTGCCGCATCTCGTTGTTCATGATAGTTGTCAACCCATTTGCAAGCGGATCCATCATTGTCAACCTGATCCTCCTTTACTCATATTTTTTGAACCCTAATTCTTTGGCAATCTCCCTAAAGCACTGGCGACATAGGTACAGCCCGTATCGACGAATGACCGGCCCATAGGATCCACATCTTCTACAGGGACGACTACCCTTACCGTATTTTCGCTCTTTTTTGGGTCTCTGTTTCATGGGGGTCACCTTGCCTTTACACGATTTCGACTCCAAATTCATCTTTAATAAAAAGAATCGCCTCCTCAGCCGTCAGCAAGTGATCTGACCCAATCTTAGACTTGGCGCGACGTCTCTGCTTAACGCGGTATCCAAGTCTGCCAAGGGCAACCGAAACGTCCATACCATATATGCCAAGTTCTGGTGTGTATTTGGTGCCGGGTATTTCTATGTGCTCTTTGATGCCGAAAGAAAAGTTGCCGTGGCGATCGAAACAGTCCTTTGACACTTTGTTGTCAACAGCCTGGAAAGTTTTCTTGAGGAAATCTTTCGCTTTTTCCTTCCGAAGGGTTGCTAGACAAGCGATTGGTTCTCCCTTTCTAATGCCGAAATCACGTATAGTTTTTTTGGCTTTTCGCTTGCAAGGCTGTTGATCGGTCAGTTGCTTAAGGATTGTCGCCGCTTTTTCAAGGGGCTCCCCAGACTTCCCGACGGAAATGTTAACCGTTACCTTCTCTATTCTGGGTTTAAGCATCGGGTTTTCGTTCCATTTCTTACGGATTTCCTCTTCAGACAAGTTAATCAACCTCAGGTAGGGATACAGAAGGCTCAGTTTCGCCGAGGACAAAGATAAAATTGAGGGTTGTTTGAAAACGGCTTCCATTTTTATCCTCGATGGTTACAAGCAGGTCTCTACGTTTTTGGCCTGTTTTTTCTTCAATAGCGGTGATTTTGCCATACTTGCCTACGTTTTTTCCTTCAATGATTATTGCTGACGCTCCTACAGTTAACTTCATGTGTCCCATGAACTCTTGTTCAGGAATGCTCAACTTTAACGTGCCTAAAGTTTGGTAAATATCCTCTTCAGGCTTTTTGGGGTCGTTCACCCGAATTAGTATGCTTCTTCCATCGTGAAGATTGAGCTGTACGTGTCCTCCTCTAACAACCGTTTTGTCTTCGATCCTGCAGAGTTTGAACCCCGCTTCATCCGTCCCGATTGGATGCAGAATCAGTCCCTTTTCAGAGGGAAAGACCCGATACATTTTTTCGGAGTCAGGTATGGAAATGACATCCATCAAACCGATGGGAAAGAGTTCCTCCCGCTGAACTTTTCCGTTAACTTTTATTTTTCCTTGGGAAACTATTGTTTTGGCTTCCTTTCTTGTTTTTGCGAATTTAAGTATGTCACGGACAACGAGTGCAAGGGGTATGCAACGTGAAAGGAGGTGGGGCCCAGACTTCGGTTTAACGGTCCAAATAGCTTCCTTTCTGTGAATAGACCAGGATTTCGGCGCTGGTTTTCGCTTTAAATGTTTCTTTCCACCCTTTTTCCCCAATCTAGGCTCCTCCGGATTTCTTGGTTGTCTTGCGTGTTGTTCTCTTCTTTTTCACTTCTTTCTTTGGAGGTTCAGGCTCCTTTTCTTCAATGACTTCTTCTTCAGGCAACTCGACTTTTTTGCCCGCGCTCTTGCGCTCCAGTACACTTCTGCGCCATTTGTCGTCAAGATTGAAGCGAGTGATCATGACTTTCGATGGGTGAATTGGGATTAGAGCGGTGGTTCCGTCCACCTTTTCCCGGGTTACTCCCTCGACGAATATTCTATGCTTTGTGTGGTCAACTTGGCTGATCTTTCCTTCAAACCCCTTGCGGTCTCCCCTCATAATTCGGATGGTATCACCTGTCCTCACCGGAATCGAGTTGAAGCCATGGGATTTTTTTAACTCCGGTGACAGAGGCGCGGAAAACCTTTTATATATTTTGTGAGGGGGGTCTTGGTGCAGTCTTTTCCGCTGTTTTCCAGGTTTTGTTGTTTTCATGTTTTCTCCCCTCACACGATGATACTCGCGGCGCTCGCTATTCTAGGCCACCGTTCAGCCGCTTCCTTCGCCACGGGTCCCCGTATTTCCGACCCCCGCATTTCACCTTCCGGGGTCATTACGACAGCTGCGTTGTCCTCGAATTGAACCCAGATTCCGTCACCACGTCGATACGGCTTTTTCTGTCGAACCACCACCGCTCGAAAGATTTTCTTCCTCATGTCAGGTGTTCCCTTTCTAACCGAAACCACAATCATGTCTCCAACAGCCGCGGCTGGAACTCGCCTTAATCGCCCTTTGTATTCCATTACTTGAATTATCCTCAGTTCTCTAGCCCCTGTGTTATCGGTGCATTTCACGATGGAACCAGCAGGCAAGCCCCTCGAAATTTTGGGTTTCTGACCAAGCATTCCTTTGGCTATAAAGGCGCGTGCTTTAGCTCTTGCTGCCACCCTCTCCTTCCTCCAGTTTTTCAACAACCACAAAGGAAACGGTTTTGCTTATGGGGCGACATTCCGCTACCTTAACCCGATCACCCTCTTTAACGTTTATACATGGAGGGTTGTGGGCGGGTATGTGGCTGTGTCTCCGTTCGTAACGTTTGAATTTTGGAACGTAATCTAGATAGTCACGCCGCACAATGACGGTTTTTTCCATCTTAGCGCTGATGACAACCCCTTCCAGTGTGCGGCCTCTTACTGAAAGGTCTCCGTGAAAGGGACAGTTATTATCGTTGCAGGTTTTTTTCGGTTTTTTCAAAGAAAGAGTTGCCATTCACCACAGTCTCCTAACCCGTTTCTTGATTCGATCTTCAGGCCGTCCAACGATGGCCTTTCCGTCTATCTCTACGATTGTTCCGTCTGAAAAGGTGAAATGAAAAACTGCTGTATTTTTAATTATGATTTTTTTCTTGTCTTTATGCAGTATTGACATGGTGTTGCGGGTCTCGTCAACCACTTTACCCGCAATGCCCACGTAGCTGGGATGCGAGCTTCTTACAATTCTTGCGTTGAGTCCTATGAATTCCTGCTGAAGTATGGCTGGCGTGACTTTCATTCTTCCTTCTCCTTCGTGCGGCTTTGTTCATTTTCGATTGTGAGAATGCGGGCGATCGTTTTGCGTAGTTCCCGTATCCGAGAGGGATTGTCAATGGATCCGCCTGCTTTAACCATTGTTTTTAATCTTGCAAGCTCTGTTCGTAGCTCAACAAGCTTTTCCCTGCGTTCCTCAGAAGACATGGCTCGAATGTCTTTTATCCTCAAGATTGGCATTTATTCCTCAGTCTCCTCGGTCTCAGCCGTCGCTGTTTCAGCCTCTTTCGCTTCTTCCTCCATGCCTCCTTCAACTATCTGCACTTGATCAGGGAACCTTGCTTCTGGGGGCATTATCCGCACCTTTACTCCGTAAATGCCTGGTTTTAATTGAACGTGTAACTCTGCTTTTCTCATGTATTTCATCGCCGGCTCTCCGCTTTTGGGCATGTATCCCGCTCGAAACTTTTCGTATCGAGCTCTATCCGTTCGCAACTTTCCGCTTATAATTATCTCTGCGCCTAGGGCTCCCGCTTCCATAATTTGGTTTAAAGCCCAAAATCCGGCTCTCCGAAAATGGACGCCCCGTTTCAAAGCTGAGGCGATACGTGAGGCCACGACATAAGCGTTGAGTTCTGGAATCTCGATTTCGGCCACGGAGATCTGTGGGTTAGAAAGCTGGAACTTTTCTTCAAGCACTTTTGCGAGTTCCCTTATGGTTTCTCCGCCTCTTCCGATGACTAAGCCTGGGCGCATGGCGTATATGACTATGTGGGTTCCAAGCGGGGTTTTTGCGATGCTCACTCCTCCGTATCCCGCTTTTTCAAACTCGTTTCGCAAAAATTCGTCGATTTCCGCTTTTTTCGCGGACTCGCTTATAAAGTGCCTGACCGCAGACAATCATGTTCCTCCTATTTCTTCCAGAACCAGCTCTACATGACAAAGGGTTTCGAAGCGGGGTGTTGCCCGCCCGAAGGCTCGTTCAATGTATCGTTTTATTTTCATCCCTGAGTAGGCTGATGCGTGGATTATTCGAAGCCTTTCTGCGTCTAGGCCCTTGTATTCAGCGTTTGCCTCAGCTTCCTCTAATACCTTCAAGATTTTCTGTGCAGCCTTGACTGGGTATCTGCCCGCGAAGGCTTTTTGCATTCCACGCCTGTGTCCCACCTTCTTTTTGTATCGACGGAGAGGAACCGGCTTCTTCTTTGCCATAACCTGTCGGAGATACTCTTTGGCTTGGTCGAGTTTCATTCCCTTTATTGTTTTACATACTTCTCTTGCATGTTTCGGGGATACTCTCAGCTCGCGTCCGCTAGCTTTCACTGTTTTTTCCGGGTCTAGTTCGGTTATTGAGTATCCCCATTTTGGCATTTCAATCCGTCCAAATTGTGCTGATTCAACTGGAGAATGCTCGTTTATATGTTTTATGTCTCTGGACGAGTTGAAGATTTCCCTTTTAAGATCACTTTCACCGCCAATCTAACAGCTTGTTCACTGTTGTATTTCGGTTTCCACCGTGTTTTCATCAGCTTATCTATTGAAAGACGCATGATCTTCACGTCTCCCAGCCAGCCGCGACCTCCCTCAACACCACCCGTGAAAATAAATTCAACGTTTCGAAGACTCATCTCCTCCGCCACAATCTCGGCAATTCTTTTAACTTCGATTTGATCGATTGAACCGACATTGTATACGTCCACTTTCTTTCCCTCCCCCAAAAATTGGTAGGTTGCATGAAGAATAGCGTTAATGCATTCTTCAACGTAAAGGTAAGACTTTTTCTGAGTCCCATCCCCAAGTATCTCAAGTCTCCTCGGATTTGCTTCCAATTTTTTAATAAAATCTATAATGACACCGTGGGTTGCCCTTGAACCCACCACGTTAGCCACCCTTAAGATTAGGACTTGCAATCCAAAAGTGTGCGCATAACTAGACGCCAGGGCTTCGCACCCAAGCTTTGAAGCGCCATACGTAGAGATAGGAATAGAAGGACCATAGTCTTCAGGGGTGGGAATAACCTCAGTTTCCCCATAAACCGTGGACGTGGAGGTGAACACAAAAGTCTTTGCAGATTCGCTTTTTCTCATAGCCTCAAGGAGATTAAAAGTAGCCAGAAGATTCTCTTGAAAATGTATAGATGGGTCTGTTTCCCCAACGCGAACTTCGGGGTTGGCTGCCAAATGAAACACCAATTCGTTGCCCCTAACCGCCTTTTCAGCATCCTTTGGTTTTTTCAAATCCCCCTTGATAAACTTGAAACGTTCGTTTCCTAGCCATCGCTCAAGATTCTTCAAACTTCCGTTACTCAGGTTGTCAAAAACAGTTACATTCTTTCCGTTGGCCATCAAGCGGTCAACGAGGTGACTGCCGATGAATCCCGCGCCACCAGTAACCAAAACTTTAGAAAGTTTGAGACTCATGGTGCCACCACTACCGTTTTCATTGCATTCAGAACAATATTAAATATCCTCTTCCCAGCCGAACCGTCTCCATGGAGTGCGGGTTTTGGGGCTCCTCGTAGGGATATCCCTATATGGCTCATCATAGTTTTATCCACAACAGAAGGTTGCCAAACACCCTAAAGGAAGCAGATTCAATAAATGTCGGTTCAGAAGCAAGTTGTGGAAGCTCTGATGAAGCCTGAAGCTTATGACGAAGAACCAGGTCAAATTGAACTGGCTCAGACTCACATATCCTTTGTCTTTCTAACCAGAAACTTTGTATACAAGGTGAAGAAGGCTGTAGACCTCGGATTCCTAGACTTCACAACCCTTGAAAAGAGGCGTTTCTTCTGCGAAAAAGAGTTGGAGCTCAATAGGCGGTTGTGCGGAGACATGTACCTTGAGGTTGCTCCCATCAACAGATCAAACGTCATTAAGATAAAGGGTGAGGGAGAAACCGTTGAATATGCCGTAAAAATGAAGAGAATGCCTCAAGAGAGGATGATGAACCAGCTCCTCGAAGAGAACAAAGTGGACAGCAAACTCATCGACAAAATAGCAAAGATCATTGCGGATTTCCATTCAAAGGCTGAAACAAATAGAAGGATAAGGGAGTTCGGCTCCTTGTCGATAATAGAAACCAATTGGAGGGAGAATTTCGAGCAGACTGGGGAGTTTGTAGGCAAAACCATATCCATGAAGAAATTCAAACTGATCCATGAAAGAATCGACGATTTCATGAAAAGAAATGTGCATTTTTTTGAGAAGAGAGTGGCTGATGGTCGAGTTAGAGATTGTCACGGAGACGTCCATTCGGGTAACATTTTTGTTACAGACCGAATCTACATTTTCGACGCGATAGAATTCAATGAAAGATTTAGGTATTCTGACGTTGCCTCTGACATTGCCTTCTTAGCCATGGACTTAGACTTCAAAGAACGACCCGATCTTTCTAACTTCTTCATCAAAGAGTATGTCAAATATTCTGGAGACCAAGAGTTGACGAAACTTCTTCCCTTCTACAAATGCTACAGAGCCTACGTGCGAGGAAAAGTCACCAGTTTCAAACTTAAAGACCCTAGCGTAAGTAGGGAGGAAAAGAGAGCAGCAATAAAAGAAGCAAAGGCATACTTCAAACTAGCCTCCACCTACGCGAAGAATCTTTAATCAGGAAAAGTTCACTTAAAGTTGAATTGATCAGCTACGTATTCGGGGACTTTCACCGTTCCCATGATGATTGGCTTTTGGTGGCAGTCGCTTCCTCCAGTCATGATTAGTCCATGCTTTTTTGCAAATTTTATGTAATGATTCGTTGTTTGGGCGTCATTTCTGGAGTGCCAACATTCCACTCCATCAATGTACCTTAAAATTGACTCTTCTATTAGCTCTGTCTGTTCGTGCAACGATTTAGTCAGATTCACAAGGGAGGTTCCATGAGGATCATTGGGATGAGCAAAAACTATTATTCCTCCAGCATTTCTCACCAGCCTCGACGCCTCTTCAATGTAAAGAGGATACTTAGGAACATCACACTTCACAAGATACTTATCAAAAGCTTCCTGTTTGGTTCCGACAATTCCCTTTCTCACCAAATAGTCTGCTATGTGAGGCCTCCCAAGCACTCCGTCAACAGAAGCCTGAATCTCCCTCAAATCTTTCTTCGTTAACTTTTCAATCCCTTCCTTCTCAAACTCCGCATTAATATTATCCAAAATCCTTGCAGCCCTTTCCTCCCGATATTCCGCAATTAGTTGAAGTTTGTTCTTTAACTCTCCATTCTTTATGTCAAATTGGTAACCCAAGAAATCTAACGATATTGATTTACCCTCCTGATATCTGGGGTGTGAGAAGGTTACATTCAATTCAACACCAGAAACATAACGGATTCCATTTTTCCTTGCCAAAGCCATGGCTTTCTCTTGACAACCAATTGAGTCGTGATCTGTAATCGATATTAACCCAATATTTCTGTTCTTGGCTTCCTTGACAATTTCTTCAACGGTCAAGTTTCCGTCGGAACAACTTTTTGAATGAATATGTAAATCTATTTTCATGATGGAACGGGGTCCAGTTACCTTTTTTCCATCCTGATTATATACCAATCCTCGGCAGGATCATACTCTGTGTCGACTGTTAAATGCGCTATTTCTAGTTGGGGATAGTTCTTTTTCAAGTCATCCAAGTCAACAGGTTCAAACTTCTTCTTGTTGTTAAGATAAGCTTCCCTAGTTAAGGCATTTGACTCATAATCCTCCTTGGTTCTCCTCAAAATCCTCGCAATAGACACCTCTTCAGAACAATGGGTTTGAAGTATGACAAAAGGCATGTTATACTTTGCAGCAACCTCAGCGGCATGTCTTCGCAGATCCTGAGTAACAAAAGTAGCATCCAATATTACGCCTTTACCCTTCTGGGCAAGATCCTCTGCCCGGCGAAACATCTCATCGTAGACAGACACCCGTTTACTCATATTTGACGCAACCTTTTCGTCAAAAACGTCTTCGCCCTTGAGAACTTCCAGTCGAATCAAATCGCTTCGAAGAATAGGATATCCCTTGATTTTTGAGATTTCTTGCGAGGTCTCTGTTTTCCAAGTTCCCGGAAGCCCACACGTAATTAGTAGAGCGCCGGGCCTTAACTCACTTTTAACAAACTCGGCAAAAGGTTCCCTCAACCGGACACACCTTGTTTCTTCGTAATTAAGTTGAGACAAAGCAAAATTAAACCTTTGCGCCAAGTTTATTTTAAATAACAGTTCACAACTTTCTTCCTACGAAAGATGAATAAAAAGCAAGGCAGAAGGTTGGGAGTCCTACTTGTCTTCTTAGGTTTGATTATCGTTCTCCACCATCTATTCCTTACCGGAAGATTTTTTGATTTAAAGGATATCCTTCACCACGAATTCTTCGAAGCAGTATTCTTCACGGCTGGATTGGTTCTCCTGTTAACTTCCTTGTCTCATCGAAAATAACAGCCCCCTAAAAAGAAGAGTTCTTAAATTTTGCATCTCCAACTAAGGTTAAGACTGGAGGCTTTCAGGCATGGACCTAATTATTGATGACGGAACGGTTGTAACGATGAGTAGCAAAGGAATAATTCGAGACGGTGCAGTTGTCGTTGAGAACAGCCGCATAGTCGACGTTGGCAAAAGCCCTGACCTAAGACGAAAGTATTCTGGCTACGAAAAAATCAACGCAAAAGGAAAAGTGATAATTCCAGGCTTAGTGAACACCCACCAACACGCAGCCATGAGCCTCCTCCGAGGCTACGCAGATGATTTACCCCTCAAAGACTGGCTGGAAAACTGGATCTGGCCCCTAGAGAAACATATGACGGGCCATGACATCTACGTAGGTGCGCTCCTAACCGCCATAGAATCGATCATGGGAGGAGTTACAACCGTCAACACCATGTATCACTATGTAAAGGGCGGCAGCGAGGCTCAGGCCTTCGCCGAAGCAGGCCTTCGCGGCATAGTTGGACACGTGTGCTTTTCTTGGAGGAAAGACGAGGATAGAAAAGCCTTAAGGGCGTTAGCTAAAGACTGGCACGGCAAAGCAAACGAACTCATACGAGTGAGTGTGGATCCCCATGCAGCCTACACGGTTGACCCAGAATACATGAAAGAGCTAAGAGATATCACCGGAGAGCTAAATGAAAAGTACGGCTCCCTCAACTCCCCCATCATGTGGCATATGCATGTCGCTGAAACTGAAGACGAATCTCAAAAAATTCAGCAGACTTTCAAGGTTTCAATTCAGGGCGGAGTATTGGAATACCTAGATTCTCTGGGCGTATTAGACAGCGACGTTATAGCCACGCACTGTGTGGCACTCACTCAGAGGGACATTAAGATTCTCAAAGACAAAGAAGTCAAGGTTTCCCACAACCCAATCTCAAACCTTAAGCTAGCTTCCGGCATCAGCCCTGTGCCCAGCCTAATAAAAGCAGGTATTACAGTCGCTCTGGGCACGGATAGTTCATGCTCAAACAACAATTCAGACATGTTCGGGGTCATGAAGACAGCCGCCCTTTTGCACAAGGGCTTTAACAAGAACCCAACTTTGCTAGCGGCTGAACAGGTTTTGCGAATGGCGACAATTGAAGGTGCCAAGGCGCTGCTGTGGAATGGACAAATAGGCTCAATCGAAGTGGGCAAAAGGGCTGACTTAACCATAGTTGACTTTAAGAAGCCTCATCTATGTCCGTTGTTCAATGAGATTAGCCACCTCGTATACTCAGCCATAGCGTCTGACGTGGACACCGTTTTGATTAACGGCAAAATTGTCATGGAAAATCGAAAAGTTACAACAGTAGACGTTCACAAAGTCTTAGAGATGGCGGAAAAAACGAAGGAAAGCCTCCTAGCGCGTCTAGGTGAAAGGGAATAAACAACAATTTATGAATTAATCTATTAGTAGGAATATGAAAATACATAGACGGGTGATGTTAATGCCAAGTTTCAAAATTAAAGACCCAAGTTTGGCTCCTCAGGGAAGCCTACTCGTCGAATGGGCTTCAAAGCATATGCCGGTTCTCAATGAAATTAGGCGCCAGTTTGAGAGGGAAAAACCTCTCGCCCATGTCATGATAGGTGCATGCCTACACGTAACCAAGGAAACCGCGGTACTCATAGAAGCGCTTACGGCTGGAGGAGCCGACATCGCTTTGTGCGGGTCTAACCCGCTCTCAACCCAAGATGAAGTAGCGGCGGCCCTAGCGGAGAAGGGAGTAAACGTGTACGCTTGGCGTGGTGAAACAACTGAAGAATACTATTGGTGCGTCAACAAGGTGATCGACCATACGCCTTTAGTCACGTTGGATGACGGTGCCGACCTTGTGGGCACGATTCATAAAGAAAGAGGCGAAACTTTGAGGAATGTTAAGGGCGGTACCGAAGAGACAACCACAGGGGTTATGCGCCTGCGAGCAATGGAAAAGGCTGGAGCCCTCAAGTATCCAATCATAGCCGTAAACGACGCCTACACAAAGTATTTGTTTGACAATCGCTACGGGACAGGCCAAAGCACCATAGACGGAATCGTTCGAGCCACAAACCTCTTGCTGGCTGGAAAAAACTTTGTAGTTTGCGGTTATGGATGGTGCGGTCGAGGGGTCGCCCTCCGAGCGAGGGGCATGGGATCAAATGTAATCGTCGCCGAGGTGAATGCGATAAAAGCGCTCGAAGCTGTTATGGACGGTTTCCGTGTAATGCCCATTGGCAAGGCGTCGATCATAGGCGACATCTTCATAACTACTACTGGAGACCTAAACGTTATCCGGAAGGAACACATGGTCAAGATGAAGGACGGAGCCCTACTCGCCAACAGTGGCCACTTCAACGTTGAAATTAGCCTACCCGACCTAGAAAGCATTTCATCATCGAAAAGGACCATACGACCGAACCTAGAAGAATACAGCCTTCAAAATGGAAGGAAACTCTATCTCCTAGCCGAAGGAAGACTTGTAAACCTCGCCGCAGCAGAAGGTCACCCATCCGAAGTCATGGATATGTCCTTCGCAAACCAGGCGTTATGCGTTAAGTACCTAGTGGAAAAAAATAAAATGAAGCCCAAAGTCTACAGCGTGCCCAAAGAAATCGATGAACTCGTGGCCAGTCTTAAGTTGAAAGCTATGGGTGTGGAAATCGATGAGCTCACGGAAGAACAGAAAGAATACCTAGCTACATGGGAAGCTGGAACCATTTGATTTCAACAACAAACTTTATAATAGGGTTCTAAATAAACATGGCTACATCGTGGTGATCGGTATGGTTAGTAAGGATCAAGCTATTGGATGGGTAATCTTCATAGTTTGCGTGGTTGTTATGATAGGATACGTCGTTGCACTATTCTTCCCGGAAGAAGTGGGCAGCCTAATCATGCTAGAAATCAAAGATATCTATCATGCAAGAATTTGGCTAATTGCCATTCCAGTTCTAATAGCTTTTGTTGCCATTCTTGGCATAGGGGCATGGATCGGCTGGACTATGGCTACAACTCCGCCTCCGAAGCCAATTGAGGAAATCGAAGCCGAAGAGAAGCACGAAGAAGAGAAAGAAGAGTAAGGAAGAAGAGAAACCATTATTTTCTTCCTTCCCCCCTCGTACTTGTGGGGCCAAAATGAGCAAGGTTAAGGGGTTAGTTCTCTGTGGAGGACAGGGCACAAGGCTTAGACCCATCACATATTATATTCAAAAAACGATGATCCCTGTGGGGCCAAGGCAGAAACCTTTGTTGGAGTATGTAGTTCGGCTTCTAAAGTTTCACGGAATCACAGACCTAGTTTTTCTGGTTAACCACAAGGCAGAGCAAGTTATGAATTACTTTGAGGAAGGTCCCAGGTTCAAAGTAAGAATTACCTACGTCCCTGATGATCCGTCGCTAAAGGGAACAGCAGGTTCTATATTAAATGCTTACAAGCATGGTGCAGTAAATGTACAAGACACACTGCTCGTGTACTACGGAGACATTCTAACAAA
>Ga0315314_1001099_pt1 | contig 25498 bp, 20 predicted proteins | sample TDP9_MG_FD_203631 | JGI IMG/M metagenome (GOLD analysis project Ga0315314, IMG submission 203631) | Freshwater sediment microbial communities from Lake Towuti, South Sulawesi, Indonesia - TDP9 | ecosystem: Environmental > Aquatic > Freshwater > Lake > Sediment | place: Indonesia: South Sulawesi... | reverse complement strand
GATAGTCGCCTTCCGCTTTTTCGATCCATTCACGCGTTACGGTTTTCATACAGCACTTGGCCGTTCGTCTCGATATCCAGCAAAAAGGGATCACCTTCGGCCAGACGCCGAATCAGCTCTTCGGGCGACCTCACAATCAGGTCAAGCGGATAATCCGCTTGAAGGGACCAGCGAATTTGAGCGGCCAGTCGCCAGCTTTTCCCCGTATGGGGTAAAACGACTAACAGGTCGACATCGGAATCCGGGGTCGGGTTGCCTCTGGCATATGAGCCAAACAAAATGATTTTCTCGGGCCGAAATTGGTCTGCGATGCGATTTGCCAGGTTCTGAATTTGAGCCATTGCTACCATATGGATTAAGTTTAATATTTTCTCATCATTCCAGTCAAGGTAATTGCAATAAAGTTTGGCAAATCAAAGCTGGAGAGAGCAGTCATGAAATGCCCGAAGTGTCAGACGGATAATAAGGAGGGAGCCAAATTTTGCCTCGAGTGCGGGCATAAATTTGAAGGTAAATGTCCTCAATGCGGGTATTTCTTACCACCCACAGCAAAATTTTGTGACGAGTGCGGTCATCAATTATCTAAACCCAAAGAGGCTCCTCCCATCACCCACCCTAGCCCTCAATCTTACACTCCCAAATATTTAGCCGAGAAGATCCTTACCTCCAGGGCCGCTCTCGAAGGCGAACGCAAACAGGTGACGGTGCTCTTCGCCGATCTCAAGGGATCAATGGAGTTAATTGCCGAGCGCGATCCCGAAGAAGCCCGGAAGCTTCTCGATCCGGTACTCGAGCGCATGATGGAGGCAGTCCACCATTATGAGGGGACGGTGACCCATATAATGGGAGACGGGATCATGGCCCTTTTCGGGGCTCCTCTGGCCCATGAAGATCATGCCGTTCGCGCCTGCTACGCAGCCCTCCGGATACAGGAGGCGATCCGGCGCCATAACGAGGAGCTTCGTCGTGCTCAGGGAGTTGAGGTCCAAATCCGGGTGGGCCTCAACTCGGGAGAGGTGGTAGTTGGGTCCATCGGGAGCGATCTGCACATGGATTACACGGCGGTGGGGCATACGACGCATCTGGCGGCGCGGATGGAGCAGTTGGCGGCACCGGGCAGCATCCGGTTCTCATCAGAGACCCAGCGGCTGGCCGAAGGCTTCGTCGAGGTCAAGTCACTCGGGCCGGTTCCGGTGAAGGGGCTTGCCGAGCCCGTGGAAGTGTACGAGGTGACGGGTGGGAGGCCTGTGCGGACGCGGCTGCAGGCAGCGGCAGCCCGGGGCCTCACCCGTTTCGTTGGGCGTGATGCGGAAGTCGAACAGCTTCGTCAGGCGCTGCAAAAGGCGGGGGAAGGCCGCGGGCAGGTGATGGCGATCATGGGCGAACCCGGGGTCGGCAAATCGCGTCTCTTTCATGAGTTTATCTACTCCCATCGTACGGAAGGCTGGCTCATCCTGGAAGCCGCCTCGGTCTCTTACGGCAAGGCCACGGTATATTTTCCCGTTATCGACCTATTGAAGAATTATTTTAAGATTCAGGACCGGGACGATCACCGGGAGATTCGCCAGAAGGTCATCGGCAAGCTCCTCGCGCTCGACCGGACGCTGGAACCAACGCTCCCGGCATTCTTTGCGCTCCTTGATGTACCCGTTGAGGACCCCGAATGGCAGGCTGTCCATCCACCCCACCGTCGTCAGCGGACCCTCGACGCCATGAAACGCCTCCTGCTGCGAGAGAGCCAGGTGCAGCCCTTGCTGGTCGTTTTTGAAGACCTCCACTGGATAGACTCTGAAACCCAGGCTGTCCTGGACAGTTTAGTCGAGAGCCTGCCGGCCGCTCGAATCTTCCTTCTCGTCAATTACCGCCCGGAGTACCGGCATGCTTGGGGGAGCAAGACTTACTATACCCAGGTGCGGATCGATCCTCTGCCTCCCAAGAGCGCTGAGGAACTTCTGGAGGCACTCCTCGGGACCGACACCGGCCTGGGACCACTTAAGCGTCTGTTGGTCGAGAGGACGGAAGGAAACCCGTTTTTCCTTGAGGAGAGCGTTCGGACGCTCGTCGAGACGAAGGCCCTTGTCGGCGAGCGCGGCGCCTATGGACTCGCCAGGCCCCTCGCAGGCATTCAGGTGCCGGCGACGGTGCAAGCGGTCCTCGCCGCCCGAATCGACGGGCTGCCTCCCGAGGAAAAGCGCCTTGTCCAGACCGCGGCTGTCATCGGCAAGGATGTGCCTTTCTCTCTCCTCCAGGCCATCGCGGACCAGCCCGAGGAAGGGCTTCGCCGTGGCCTTACCCATCTTCAGGCCGCCGAGTTCCTGTATGAAACGACTCTGTTTCCCGATCTCGAATACACGTTCAAGCACGCCCTGACCTATGAGGTGGCCTATGGAAGCCTTCTCCAGGAGCATCGGCGCGTGCTCCACGCCAGGATCGTCGAGGCCATTGAGCGGCTTCATGCCGAGCGCCTCACGGAGCACGTCGAACGGTTAGGTCATCACGCTCTACGAGGCCAGCAGTGGGAGAAGGCCTTGACTTATTTTCGCCAGGCCGGTCTAAAGGCGGCCGCGCGCTCGGCGCTCCCGGACGCCCGGGCCTGGTTCGAGCAGGCGCTGGGTGTCCTCAAGGCGCTGCCAGAAAACCGGGCGACCCTTGAGCAGGCCTTCGACATTCGCCTCGAGCTGTGGTCGGTGCTGAGCCTGGTCGATGAAATTCGGTGGGCGCTTGAGCACCTCCGTGAGGCCGAGGCCCTCGCGGAGCGATTGGACGACGACCACAGGCGAGGGCGTGTCTGTGTGTTGATGACGAGGATCCACGTGGTACTCGGCGAGCTGGACGAGGCGCTGGCGTCCGGGACCCACGCGCTGGCGCTCGCACAGAAGCTGGGGGACCTGGAGCTGCGCATCTTCACCACGAACGTTCTCGGGACGGCGCATTATTACCGCGCCGAATTCGAGCAGGCCGTCGAGCTGGCCACCGACAACCTCGCGGCGTTGCCCGCCGACTGGGTCTACAAGTTTTTGGCAACCGGCACACCAGCATCGGTCTCGGATCGCTGCTTGTTGGTCAGGAGCCTCGCCCAGCTCGGCCGATTCGCCGAGGCGGCCAGATACGAAGCCGAGGCGATCCGGCTCGCCGAGTCGACGCATCATGCTTATACTATCGGGCTGGCCTATTACGCCGCGGGCACGTTCCACCTTCTCAAGGGTGATTGGGCAAAGGCGAGCTCACTGCTCGAGCACGGGCTGGCAGTATTCCGGGCGGGGAACGTCGCCATCCTGCTCCGCGTGCACGTCGCCTCCTTTGCTTGGGCGCTGGCGCAGCTCGGCGAGACGAGCGAGGCGCTGGACCGGCTCCGGGAAGGCGAGGCCCTCGTCGACCGCTTCGCGGCGAGCGGACACGCCGCCTATAGCGCCTGGGCTTACCACTCGCTGGGTCGGGCCTGTTTGCTACTCGGACGGCTCGACGAGGCGCGGAGCCTGGGCGACCGCGCCATTGAATCCGATCCCTCTCACCCCGGGTTCGCGGCCCATGCGCTGCACCTGCTCGGCGACGTCGCGACCCATCCTGATCGGTTCGATGCCGCGAGCGCCGAGGTTCACTACCGCAAGGCGTTGGCCCTCGCCGAGCCGCGCGGCATGCGCCCCCTCGTCGCGCACTGCCACCTCGGGCTTGGCAGGCTGCATCGCCGCATGGGCAAGCGGCAGGAGGCCGAGGAGCACCTCGCCACGGCGGCGACGATGTACCGCGAAATGGACATGGGGTTCTGGCTGGAAAAGGCCGAGAAGGAGAAGTTACTGCTGTCTTAAGAATCTCTCCATTCCAACCCTCCGCCGCGAGATGGCAGGGAGAGATTAAAGAATTTCAGGGAAAGAAGGAAAATATGAGGCCTGAGGCGGGAAGCAGGTTACATTTTTTGTAACAGTTTAGTCTTTTGAAAATCCAAAAAAATCCCCCTTCGTCCCCCTTTTTCAAAGGGGGAAAAAGTGGAAAGAATCTTCTATCGAATTATCAACAAGCTCTCCTCCCTTTGAAAAATGGTTCGACAGGCTCACCATCCTGAGCTTGTCGAAGGAGGGAGGCCGGGAGGGATTTCTGGCAAGGCTTTTCAAAAGCGCTAAAGTGTTATAATTTTTAAATAGGGATGAAGGAAAATGGATAATGAAAAACAGTGTATAAGTAACTAATATCAAAAGAAAAAGCAGGATATGTTATGTAAAGCACCTACTAATCCTGCCAGGAAGTCATCATTCCCCCTGGAGGCCTCCATATTGGCACCATTCGCCTGCCCAAGTTTTCTAAAGCAGTATTTTGGGGTACACGAATACCTTAAAGAGGGCTACCGGCTGTGCCGTTTTATGCGCCACTGCCGGTATAGATTCTTTCCCACGGCTATAGACCAGCGCCCCCCTGAGCCCTTCTTCGCGGCTAGCTTTTCGACTTGCCCGCTGCGAGCGCCTTAACGTCGGCTGTAGTCATCCCCTTTCCGCCGATCCCCCACTCGCCGCTTTTCACCTCTTCCACTACAACCCAGGTGACCGGGCGCATGTTCTCCCCCTCGATGGAGACCATCGTATCGGTAAGCTTTTTAATCATCTCCTGCTTCTGTGCCTGGGAAAAGACGCCCTCAATTAGCTTGACTTGAATGAGAGGCATGTAAACTCCTCCTTTCTTTGGTAGTTGGTCTTTCTTTGGCAGACATTACTCTTCGCCATTCTTTCAATCCCATCGGCTCGTATCCGGCTAACATTGTCATTAACCAATAAATCATTGAGACAGTGGCGCATAAATTAAATTGGAGACTGCATATCCGGACCTTCTGGGAACTCCTTCTCCTCATTCCCTTCGGAAGGTTAAAGATTAGATTGATAATATAATTGGAAGCCCGCTCAAAGTATTTTGCTAATGGGTTCCACCTCGTTGGACTTTAAACAGACGCCATTCTCCTGGGATTCCTTTCAAGAGGTGAGTGCCATGGTCTGTAAATTGGATGTCCGACCCGGCTAACGCATCACGGATCGTGCTTGAGACCAGGACTTCCCCGGCTCCGGCCATCCCCGCCACCCGAGCGCCAATGTGCACTGCAATGCCGCTCACCCGATCCCCTACCGCTTCGCATTCACCCAAGTGCAACCCTGCCCTGATTTCTATCCCGAGCTGACGAACCGACTCACTAATAGCGCAGGCGCATTGAATAGCCCACGCCGGACTATCAAAGGTCGCCAGAAAGCTGTCCCCAGCGGTGTCGATCTCCATCCCTTGAAATCTAGCGAATTCCCCACGCACCAGTGCATGATGACGTTCCAAGACCCCTCGCCAGCGGCGGTCACCAAGGGCCGCGGCTTTTTCGGTCGAGCCGACGATATCGGTGAACAATACGGTTACAAGCCGCCGACCGCCCGCCTCGGTTTTCGCGGGCTTCACTCCGAGTTCGGCTCCGATAATAGCAGCGATCCACCCGTCAACGCTAAGCGGGCCGAAGTCGAGTAGGGCTGAATAATAAGTGGCGCCCCCCAACACCACGTTCGCCGCCGAAAGGGGTACAAAGTAAAGGGGCGTGACGATAGGTGCATAGGTGGCCAGGTCGGTAACGACGGTGTATAACCTCCGCAAACTGGGCCTAAGTTCCATGTAAGTGCGCTTGATGTCCAGCCAGCATGCACCCTGCGCTGGAGAGGGAGCCTCCCCTGTCGCGCGGGCGAGCCACCTCCGGAGAAACAGAACTCGCTCCCCTTGGGCAACCGGGTTCTGATTTAGATGGAGCCACCAGGCAGCGGTGAGGGGGTCCTCTGTCAAAAGCTCGTGTTCGACATTGGTGGGTTCGAAGATGGTATAAAATGCGGCAACTTTCCCATCTCGGCTCTTGGCCACGCTGAAAGTCTCAGGATGCTTGGCCCACCATCGTCCGATTAAACCCGCTGCCTCTTGAGGTTCTGCAGAGGCGGCGATGTCGATGATCGCTCCGCCGTCATCAGGAGTCGCCGGCTCCACGATGAAATCAGTAGCCCCCTCTGGAAAGAACGCCTCCCGGACGACGGGGTTTTCTATCAGATAGAGCATGTCCGCAGTGCACTGCCAAAGATTCCGCGCCACACACTCGTGGGACTCTTTGGAGAAGAACTGCCAAGCGCGACTTCGATACGTGCGGTAATGTTCAGGGTCACGCCAAGCCAGATCCTTGGAAATGGTGTCGCGCACGACATCGTGAAAAGACAAACCTTCAGTCGTCACATCGATGAATGGAAGAACTTGCAAATTCTCGAATGCATCCCTGGCTTGCGGGACAACGAGGAGTGCCCTAAGCAGTGGCTCAGTAACGCGGCGGACGGTCGAGGCCGCCTCAACAGCCTCCACGGAGTCCAGAGGAAGCCCGGCCAAGAACGCTTTCGTAAGTTGCTGCAATACCTTAGAGGCGGGGCCCACGGTAATCTCCAAGTCTGGATCTGTGCGGATAGCAGCTGCCGCCATTTCCAGGACGAGGGGGTATCCTCGAGCGAACCGTTGGACCCGTTCGACTTGGAATGGCGTGAGGCCACGTGACTCAAGCATCTTTTTGGAATCGTTTACAGACAGCTCTTGCAATGGGATGTTGCGAAAGAGATGCTGCCATCCCGGAGCAGTAAACCATGCGGAGTTGGGTGCCTGGCGGCCGGCGATGATGGTGAAGACGTTTTCAGAGATGGATGGCAGGAATTCCTGGCGGAGCCAGGTGTCCATGAGCCCGTAGGTCTCATAGGTGTCCAGAGCGAGCACGGTCCGCTGTCCGGTTTCTCCCAGGCGACTCGTGACCGAGTGGTACACAGGTTCTTCTCGCATTTGGAGGGCAGCGCCAAGGGAAGTGAGGAAACCCTGCGGCGTGGGCTCAATGTGACGGCAATCCATGAGATACCAGCCGACGGCGGCAGGGATCGATTGGCGTAACGCCTGTATCAACCGCGACTTCCCGATTCCCCCGGGTCCGTGAATGAACCCAACCAGGAAGGGAGGATCGGTGGAGTTGATGGCGCTGGCAAGTAAAGCCAACTCCTCCTGCCGTCCGAAAAATGAACTGCCGGCAACCTCTGATAGCCTGTCTGAAATGGTTCGAGACTTACCAAATTCTGCCATTTTTCTCCCCTCCTTTGGTTAGCAGTGCAAACCTCTTATGAGCGTTGCTCTACTCCTTAGAAGCTCACTGAATCTTGTGTGCGAGAGAGTCAGACACCGAGGAGATTGGCCTGTCGTCCGCCCCCGGTGCGCTCCTTGCAATGGCATCCCCCTGGCACAATTTGATAGGAACTCGCTTCTTGGTATGGTGAATATACCGGGAAGGTGATGGTTTGTCAAATAGCTTCATTCCGGCGTCATTCCGGATTCCATGTCTTCTGCGGCAACCGCAATAGCCTGAAGCAGAAACAACCCCAACTTCGCCGAAACGATCGGATGGAAGGGATTAAAGCGTACCTTGCCTCCCACTCGGCCTCCGAAGGTCGTCTTTTTTCCCACAATCAGGCCGCCAGGGTCAACATCGCCTATATAGCCGTCACCCGATCGGACTCGCTTTGTCGGTTTCTTATTGGAGGTATTTGGGATTGCTATAGCGCGCGGTTAATGATCCGATCATAGGATGTCCGCCTTTGTTTTCCTGGAATGGCGTTGACTTTCAAGGCTAAAGGGGATATTTTGAATTGAGCCCCACATTGTCAAGAGAAAGGAGGAGGCGATGGATATCGAGAAGAGATTGAAAGAACTGGGGATTTCCTTGCCAGCGCCACCCAAACCAGTGGCCAATTATGTGACCGCTGTTAGAACCGGCAATCTTCTTTTCGTCGCTGGGCACGGGCCTTATAATGATGGGAAGACCATCATCTCGGGAAAACTCGGTAAGGAGCTGACCATCGAAGAAGGATACAAAACGGCTCGGAATGTAGCCCTGAATTGCCTGGCTACCATCAAAGCCGCGCTGGGAGACCTGAACAAAGTCAAACGCGTGGTCAAGCTTCTGGGGATGGTCAACTGCACAGAAGATTTCAAAGACCAGCCCAAGGTGATCAACGGAGCTTCTGATTTGCTGGTGGAAGTCTTCGGCGATGCGGGGAAACACGCTCGCTCTGCCGTGGGCATGCAGTCCTTGCCGAACGGAATTCCGGTGGAAATTGAGATGATTCTGGAGGTCGGTTAAATTCTTTTTGGGGGCAGATTACCAGGATTTAAGATAGAAAATAACTCTCAGATCCCCCCCACCCCCCTTTACGAAAGGGGGGCGAGGGGGGATTTTCTTGGGGAGAAACAATGATCAAGAAACGATTTGAAGACATTCAGGTTGGAGACAAGGCAACCTTCAGCAAGACCATGACCGAATCGGATATATTCGCCTTCTCAGCCATCACTGGAGATTTCAACCCCCTCCACGTGAACGCTGAATTTGCCAGAGATTCTCTTTTCAAGCAACGGGTCGTGCATGGCATGCTTACGGCTGGGTTAATTGACCAGACATTGACTAACGTCGGGGGAGCCGGAAACATCCACCTCTCCCAGTTTGTTAAATTCACAGCACCGGTCTTCATCGGGGATACAGTCACCGTTACTTCTGAAGTGGTTAGCAGGGATGCCGCAAAAAATCGCGTGACAGTCAAATCAACAGTTACAAATCAAGGGGGAAAGACAGTACTGGAGGGGGAAGCCCTGATCATGATCCCCCGAGAAAAATGAATGAGGGGAAGATGCCCAAATACAAAGTGACTGCTAAAGCGATAGATAGCAGATGCGCCAATGTGAAAGTGGGGGATCAGATCGTCCTGGAAGGGACGATGGTGAATCTCCAAGAAACAACGAGCCTCTGCGCTGTGGCTCTGGGGGCCATTCAGTATTCCTTATTTATGATGGGGAAGGCAAAGGACCCCAAGGAATTTGGACGAGATGACGTTTATTCTCTACAATGTCCGGACCCGAAGACACGGGTGATCTTTGAGGTCTCCAGAAAAGAGATGGAAGGCTGAACCTTAATCTCACCCCCTCCTTCACCCTGTGGAGTAGGGGAACTTACTCCACAGGGCAAGCCCTCGCCCGTTGAGGGGCAGGGCTTCGTCGTGAGCTCAGCCGAACGGAAAGGGTAGGGGAAGTTCGTCGGGAAAAATTTGGGAGTTTCCCCCATGGTCAAATTGCTGGAATTAGAGGAGATGGAGCGCCGTCATAGAAGAGGGGAAGACCCCTTTGACCTGGCCATCGAAAAGTGGGTCCGCATTCGGGAGTTTCTCGTAGAAAAAGGGGACCCGGCGCGGTTTAAGCAAGCTTTTGATTGTGGCTCGACCAAGATCATCTTCTGCCTCGATTACAAGAACCATTGCTCCCTGTGCCCCTTGGAAGGCGTATGCTTCGACAGTCAGAGTCTTTATTATCAAGTCATGCGACATCTCCAAGTATATTCCCTGGCCGGAGCGCTCCTCCCCCGGGCTCCCCTTATTGATCTGATCGAGGCCTACATTCAAAATCTGCGTTCCCGGCGCGATGAATGGCTGAAAAAGAGCCATTGAGAGGGTTTTAATGGACGATAAACTTCCCCTCGTAGATGTAATTCATGATCAGAGTTGTGGCCAGGGCAGTGACTTCGATTAGCTTACGGGATTGGCGGTGAGGGCTGAGGTTGAGGTTGAGTTCTTTGGCCCGGGCGATGAGCTTGCCAATCAAAGGCTCCACGGAGGAAACTCTTTCTCCTGTCCAGTGAGAGATCATCTCCGTCAAGGGGGTACGGTTCTTTTCGATGAACCCCGCGGCAGATATTCTTTTTTCTCCCTTGCCATTAGTGTTGAAAATCTCCCTTAGCACGTCATCCACGTAGCCCTGAGCTCTTTCCCGGTATCGTTCCTCGCTTTTATTGTAATACTCGAGAAGGGTTAAATTGAGGCTCTCGATGGGACGGATCAACTCCCCGTTCGTAACAGGGGGTCTCCGCGGGCCGATTTTCTTCATCAGTAGGTCCACAAACTTGAGTTTCTTCAAGGCCCCCCAGTTCTTGTACCTTATCCGCCAGTTAGACCTGGGCGTGAGCCAGACAGCAAATGTCTCAGCGAAGTCTTCATCAGGGTGCTTTTGGGCGTAGATTCGCCCGGTGTACTGGCCCACCTGTTGGTAGAGATGCTTGACGAAATCCTTGGAGCGAGGGTTGGGGTGAAAGTAGTCGCGATAAGGTTCACTAAAGCGACCAAAAGTATTTTGCCATTCCTGCGACTGGTAAAGGCGATAGGCGTAGTTAATGGCATGCCCGGCCTCGTGGCGCAGGGTCATCATAAGTTCGTGCTCATCTTCCAGATCCCCGTTCATCTCATCTTCAATCCTGGAAAGAGCAGGGTCCGCATAGTAAAAGGGGATGCCGACCACAGGAACCCTATTGGGACAGCCCCATGTATCCGTGAGATAGAACTTTGGCTTAAAGCCGATGCCTTTTCGATTCAACTCTGAGTATAGCCGCCGGATTAGCTTTTCCAGAAAAGTACCCTCTATCCTCAGGTTCAGCTCGGTGAGGGGCTTATTCATCTCCATCAACTTTGTTTCCCAGTTATTCAAGATTTCTTTGGCTTCTTGCATTGGTACCATTTCCTTCCGAGTGGAATGGATATAAAAACTAACCTTATTGATTAAGAATTTTGAGGAAGGCTGGGGAAATTGGGCAAATCTTCGATGATCCGTTTCCTTTTCTCAAGCCCACTAAGAAAATAAGTGATAATGGCCCTTCTGTCAAGGGAAAAGATAAGAAAAATAATCCAATAAAATCATAAACTTATCTTTTTAATGGCCATTAGACGCTGGCGGATGGGTGCCATGACCAGGGCGGCAACAAGAGTCTTTAAAATGTCTCCCGGAATAAAGACCAGGAGTCCAATTTTGAGAGTCGTATAAATAGAAGTTGGCTTATGGATGATAAAATTCAGGTTGAAATGGAGGTAAGCGATTCCCAAAGAGTAAATAGCAGCTTGGCCCAAGATTAAGGCGGCCAGCGTGCGAGGGAGGCTGATGTTTTCTTCCTTTTCCACCATCCGGCCGATGACATAAGCTCCGACGATGAATCCGAGAAGGAAACCAAATGAGGGTTGTAGTACGTACCCGGGTCCACCCCCCTGGGCAAAAATTGGGAGGCCAAGAAGCCCGATGGTCAGGTAAAGAGCTTGACTGAGAGCTGCCAGCCGGCTTCCGAGAATCAAACCGGCAAGCATTACCATGAGAGTTTGTAAAGTTAAAGGAACATAGGGAATGGGTATCTTAATGAAAGCGCCCACAGCCGTGAGAGCGGCAAAAAGGGATACCATCACGATCTCTGTAGTTTTTCTCCTCATTCTGGGCCCTTTTCCTCCAAAATGGATGGCCATTTTACTAAACCTCTATTGGAGAGTCAAATCGCAATTGGTTGTCCTGCCCCTTTTCCTAACCGAGAGTACCGACCCGGCCATAGGATCTCTTTTTTGTTGACTTTTCAGCCATGGGGTCTCTATATTTTATCGAGCAAGCCAGATGAATTCCCAACCCTTCAGTCGCCGAGCATTGAGCTGAACATACTGTGCCCGCAATGAATTCAAAAAGGACATCTTTCCGGAGGAGAGTGAAGGCCATGAACTCGCAAGTGGCCTCCTTTGTCCCCCACTCCTTCCTCTTTGTGATCCTTTTGACCTTCGCCGCTTATATGCTGGGGATCTTAAAAGCCTACCAGGGCCCTTTCGACATGGTCAAGTTCTGGGCCAATGGATTTTGGAACCTTCTTTCTTTCTCCATGCAGATGGTGATCATGGTGGCGGCGGCGTTCAGCGTGGCCAGCGTTCCCATCGGCCAGAAGGTTCTGCGAGCCTTGGCAGTCATCCCCAAAACCCCCCGCGGAGGAATGATGTTCCTGACGGCCACGATTGCTCTCCTCTCCTGGCTGCACTGGGGAATTGGCATTGTCGCCGGAGCATTTTTAGCCAGGGAGATGGGCAGAAGAATTCAGCAGATCGATTACCCTATGCTCGCGGCCTGCGCCTACGTCGGCCTATGCGCCGGGACTTTCGGACTATTTGCCCATGAGCCTCTGGCTGTCAGCAAACCAGGGCATTTTTTGGAAAAAGCCATAGGGACGATTTCTCTGAGCCAGACCTCCTTCAGCACGATGGCTCTGGTGGGATTCTGCCTGGGCACTGTTGTGGTAACAGCTCTCATGGGGATGATCTGTCCAGAGGGGAAGGATGCCACTCCGCCCAACCTGGAAATCCTGAGAGGTTTTGAGGAAGAAGAGCGCGCGGAAGAGGCATCATCGGTTACCGAAAGGGAGATGCGCCAGAAAGGGGGGATGTCCTTTAGCGTGTGGCTGGAGCACAGCCGGTGGCCTGTTTGGTTGATCTCCATCATGGGTTTTTCTTACATCGTTTACTGGTTCTACGGCCGGGGGTTTGAGCTGAACCTGAATATTCTTAGTCTTGTCCTTCTTTTCTTAGCCCTTCTCCTCCACGACACCCCCGGGCGCTTTTTGCGGTCCATGGAAAAGTCTGCCCGCGCAGTTTATGGAATCATTGTTCAGTTTCCCTTCTATGCCGGCATCCAGGGGATGCTGGCTTCATCAGGGCTGGCGGCGATCTTTTTTAAATGGATCACTTCTGCCTCCACGGAAGCCACCTATCCCTTTTGGGTATTTATCGATGCCGCCTTCGTTAACCTCTTCGTTCCCACTTCCGGGGGCATCTGGGAAATTCAGGGTTCTCTGGTCGTGAAGACCGCCCAGGAGTTGAATGCCAGCATCCCCCGGGCGATCAATTCCTTCACAGCCGGAGAAGTCATCGGCAATATCATTCAACCCTTCTGGGCGATTCCCCTGCTGGGAATTACCGGCCTTTCCCTGCGGGACATCATGGGATATTGCTTCGTGGCCTTCTTGGTCCTTTCTTTAATATGGATTCTATGCGTTACTTTTTTGCCCATATAACAACTCACCACTTAATACTCACAACTCTCATTTGTACGGGGGGATGATATGGCTGAGATCACTGGGAGAGATCGGGTACGGGCCTGCATGAAAAGGACCACTGCGGATCGTATTCCCATCGGAATCATTCTGGGTCCTCTTAAAGCAAAAATCCTCGGATGCTCATTGAAAGATTACTGGATGGACGGGAGGAAATTGCTCGCAGGCACCCTAAGGGGTTATGAACTTTTCCAGCAAGACAGCGTGGACGTTGGCTGGGATATCTTCCTGGAGGCTGAAACAGCAGGCGCTGAATTAGAATTCCGCGAAGATTCCGTCCCCCAGGTAAAAGTCCATAGGCTTGCGCAAAAGTCAGCGTTGGCGTCTCTGAAACTTCCCAACCCCGACATTAGCGGAAGGTTTCCTCTATACATAGAAGCATGCCGGGCCGTAATCAATACCCTGAAGGGCCCCTCCTTATCGGGGACTGTGACCGGGCCATGGACGATTGCCACCGGCCTGAGGGGAGCCCAAGAGTTGATTTACGACACAGCGGATGATCCACTCTTTGTGGAAGAACTTTTGCAGTTTAGCACCGAGGTTACAAAAATACTGGGTTCCCGAATCATCGAAACAGGGCTATCTCTGACCATGGGAGAGGCCGCCTCCTCCTGCAGTCTTATCTCTCCAACCATCTACCAGCGATTTATTAAACCCCATCATCAAGAAATCGTCCGTTTCTTCCGGGAGAAGAAAACAGGACTCTCCCTGCACGTATGCGGGTATATCGACCCGATCATGGAAGACCTGATGGACCTGGGCATTGTGGCTTTGAGCTTGGATAGTCCCTCCTCCTTAAAAAGGATGGTAGAAATCTCGCGGAAAAAGATAGCTCTGGTGGGGAACGTGGGCACATCCCTTTTCGTCAGCGGCACGAAGCAAGAGATGGAAACTTCGGTGAAGGAGTGCATCCGGGTGGCTGCGCCAGGAGGAGCCTATATCATTTCTTCTGGGTGCGAGCTTCCCTATAATGCCACTATCGAGAGGGCCCATTTTTTCATCCAGGCGGCTAAAGAGCATGGGAAGGCCGAGAGGGTTCTATTAGAAAAGACAGAACAGCCCTCGCGAAATTAACTTGACAATCTCTTTTCGGTTCTTTACATTCGGAAAAGGAAATCCTGGGTTTTGGCTTCCTCCAGTTCATCATTCGCTTTTGGGCAATCCATCGAATCGCGGGGAAAATTTTTATGAAGGGCCTTCAGGAAGTGCATGGGGGTGTTTATCTGGTGGGGTCTCCGGAGCTCACGGCCCCGGAAGACTGCTGCGTTTACCTTTTGGATTTGGGTGACCTGGTTTTGATCGATGCCGGCGCTGGCAGGAGTGCTGCGGCCATCCTGGAAAATGTCGCCTCTCTGGGACTGAGGCAAAAGCCCATTTCCGCAGTAGTGGCTACCCATTGCCATATCGACCACGTCGGGGGAATCCCGAAGATACGGGAACAAACGGGATGCCAAGTGATTGCCCATAAGCTGGATGCCGAAGCGCTGGAATCAGGGGATCCCGTGAAAACAGCGGCCCATTGGTACAATTTGAGCTATCCCCCCACTCTCGTGGATTATAAATTAAGCGAAGTCCGGGAAGTATTAAAATTCGAGAAGGCTGAACTCCTATGCCTCCACACTCCTGGCCATACCCCGGGGTCTATCTCGATCATCCTGGATTATGATGGCAAGAGAGTGCTCTTTGGCCAGGATATCCATGGCCCATTTTCCGATTCCTTTGGTTCTGATCTGGCAGCCTGGAGGAAGTCGATGGAGGTGCTCCTGGGTTTACAAGCGGATATTCTTTGCGAGGGACACTTCGGGGTTTACAAGCCGGAGGAGGAAGTTAGGCGGTATATTCAGAACTATATGAAGATGTATGCGAAATAAAGGCCTAAGGTAAAAGGCGAAGAGGGGAGAGGTTGAAAAGGGGAAATCAATGGTCTGGATTCGGTATTTAGGGGGAGAAATGGGTTGAAAAGAAAGGGCAAGGGAATCGTTACCCTGATCACAGACTTCGGACTTCTGGGGGAATACGTCGGAGCGATGAAAGGGGCAATTCTGAAAGTGAACCCCCGATGCCAGGTAGTGGACGTAACCCATCAAATCGAACCGCAGGATGTTCTCCAGGCTTCTTTTATTCTAAAAAATGCTTATCCCTATTATCCTGCCGGGACCGTTCATGTGGTGGTCGTTGATCCTGGAGTGGGCTCTTCCCGGCGGCCGATTATTTTGGAGAAGGAAGAACATATTTTTGTCGGTCCGGATAATGGCGTCTTTAATTTTGTCCTCTCCGGCAAGGGGAAAACCAAAGGGTACGAGATTACTCGCCGAGAATTTTTTCTCGCTCCTCTAAGCGATACTTTTCATGGGAGAGATCTCTTTGCCCCGGTAGCCGGATATTTATCTCTGGGCATGAAACCGGACCAATTCGGGCCTCCAGCCGGGGATTTTTTGCAGGCCCAGTGGCCCAAGCCGCGGGTGAGAGGGAAAAAATTAGGGGGCCGAATTCTCTTCTCCGATTCCTTCGGAAACCTGATCACCAATATCTCTCGGCAAGAATATGGGTGGTTGGTTGAGGCCCGGTCCCTGCAAATCAAAGGAAAAGGTTGGCGAATCGAGGGGGTCCACCGGACCTACAGCCAAGGCAAACCCGGGCAGCCCATGGCGCTCTTTGGCAGCGCAGGGCTGCTGGAACTATCCGTCAACCGGGGGAATGCGAAAAGAACTTTGGGCTTGAAGCCAGGAGACCTGTTAACGGTTAACCTCTCGTGAAAACCAAAAGAAAAGATCTCGGCACGTTCATCGGTATCTTTCTGACCATCGCTCTTCCCCTCTATCTGACCCTTTCCTGGTCGGCTGGCTTAAGTCCCGAGGAAGAATTCGAAAAGGCTCTCGCCCTTTATAAGAAAAAAGAATACGCCCAGGCTCTGAAAACCTTCCAGACATTGGAAGAAGAATATAAGGCGACCCCTTTTCAGCCGGACCTGCTCTTTATGCAGGGCCAAGCACTGCGAGCTCTGCAGAGGTGGCCTGAAGCCGTAGATTTTTTTTCTAAGGCTGCTGCCGTCCATCCTACGGTCGGGGATTACGCCCTCTACTATCAGGGGGAAGCCCTGCAAATGGCCGGGGAAAGAATGAAGAGTTTGGAAGTCTTTAAATCCCTGGTCGAGGGGCATCCTAAGAGCCTCCTGGTTCCTCGGGCCAAATTGAAGATGGCTGAAATCCATTTTCAACTGGAGGATTATCAGCGATCAGCAGAAGTCTTAGAGAATCTGTTGCGAGAAAAGCCGAAAAAAGATTATCCCGTGGAGGCGCTGAGCCTTCTGGGGCAGGCAAAAGAAAGCCTGGGAAGATGGCCAGAGGCCTTCAGAGCCTACCAAGAGCTTTGGCTAAGATATCCCCTTCATCTATTGGCTGAAAAAGCCCAGCATAGGCGGGATTCGTTAATCAAAGAAAAAAAAGTATCTGGAGAAAAAATTCCCCCGGAAGCCTTACTGCGCAGATCGTTACAGTTCTACCAGGCCTATCTTCATGAAATGGCGTTGGGGGAGATGGAGCGGATCGAAGGCTTTCTCCCGCAGGCCTATCCAGATGGTTATGGGGGTGAACGCTGGGTCGATGAACTCTACTTCCATCGAGGGATGTGCCTCTTCCGCCTGAAAAGATATTCCCAGGCTGTCGAGAACTTCCATTTGCTCGTGGACCATTCCCGCCATGATGAGATGGCCGAAAAATCCCTCTTTTGGATGACCCGGGCGCTTTTTCGCCTGGGGCGCAACGAAGAAGCGCTAAATTCTTTTGCCCTTCTCCAGAGTGCCTACCCCCGGGGCGCTTTCCTGGATCAAGCCCTTTATTTGAAAGCGAGAATTCTCGAGGAGAAGGGAGACATCGCGCAGGCCATCTCTCTCTACCGGGAGATTGTCGAAAAATTTCCCCAAAGCTCCCTGCGGTTCCAGGCCATGTGGCAAACCGGCTGGCTCTTGTTTACGGGCAAAGATGCTCTGGGGGCCCTGGAGGTCTGGGATCGCCTGCAAGCCTTGGACCCCAATCATCCCTGGGCAGAAAAAGTGCTCTATTGGAAAGGGAGAGCCTTGGAAGAAATGGGGAGGACCGGGGAAGCCAAAGAAAATTATCAGCAACTCTTCAAGAATTACCCCGCCTCTTACTATAGTTTGCTGGCCACCACCCGGAAACCCCCGGCGAAGGCAGAAAAGAGAACCGCGGTCCCTCTGCAGGATCAACCCATCTCGTTCTTCTTCGAGTTACCGGCTCAGCCTGCTGGATCTGGAAATTGGCACCTGGAGAGGGGCAGGCTTCTGGCCCGTCTGGGACTGCTTTCAGTCGCCCTGGACGAGCTGGAAGCTGCGGAAGAGGATGGAAAATCCTCCGAAGGAATGCGCCTGGAGATTTCTCGCCTCTACCGGGAAATGGGGGAATATCATCGGTCGGCGCTACTCATCCGCAAAAATATCAGACTCCGAACCCTGGCCGCACGCCTGCCTGAGAATGAAAAGATTCTCTACCTCCTGGCCTATCCACTGGGAAATTCTTCCTGGATCAACCACTACGCTAAGAGCAACAACCTTGACCCGGCGCTCCTGAGCGCCGTCATCCTGGAAGAAAGCCGTTTCAACCCCCAGGCCGTCTCCCCTGCCGGTGCACGGGGATTGATGCAAGTCCTTCCCAGCACGGCAACCCAAATCGTCCAGCGGATGAGGGTTCGCCCCTATTCCAACGGCCTGCTCTTCGACGCCGAGATAAACATCCGCCTGGGAAGTTGGTACCTATCCAGCCTTATGGAAGAATTCGGGGGGAAAGAATTCCTGGCCCTCGCGGCTTACAATGCCGGCCCGCACATGGTCCGCCATTGGATGGCCAAAGATCCTGCCGCCAGAGAGGATGAGTTTGTGGAAAATATTCCCTACGCGGAGACCAGAAACTATGTGATTCGGGTAATCACCAGCGCCCAGGTTTACCGGATGCTCTACGGGGTTCACAAGAAATCCGGACAAACCCCGGCAAATCCTTTAAGATAGCACTTTGCGCTCGTGACCCGCTAGATAATTCAGCGGCTCAACCGCAGCCCAAGCCGCCCGCTTCATGGAGATGAGGTGGGAGATGGAAAAAGTATTCCGTAGGATGGCTCTGAACCCCTCCCAGCCAATCTGAGACCAGGCATAGCCCACCTTATAGAGTTCAGTAAACTCCCGGTAAAAATCGGCCAGTTTGAGCTTGGTGGGGAGAACGGCGTGGACGTAATCGAAAAGCTCATAATTGGTAGTGATCAGTTTCTCCTTCACCCGGGCAAAGAGCTCCGTTCCCGGAAGAGGCGTAAGAATGGTGAGCGAAGGAGAATAGAGCTTCCAGTCGAGGATGTACTGGCGCAGACGGCGGAAGTCATTCACCTGGAAAGAAGGGTCGATGATGAAGGAAGCGATGACTTCCATTCCATTGGCCCGGAGGATCTTCAGGGCTTCTTCGTTGTTCTGGACGGAGTTGTGCTTGTTCAGTAGGTCGAGGGCGTCCTCATCGATTTTCTCAAACCCAATGTAAACCTTCCAGAACCCGGCCTTTCTCAGGAGAGGAATGACCTCCGGGTGCTGGACAATTGCATCGCTGCGGGCCTGGAACATGAAGTGTTTCTTGGTCCGGTTCTCAATGAGCAGCTCAGCGATGTGCTTGGCCCGGGGCACACTGAGGAGAAAATTGTCATCTGCCAGGAAGATGAACTTCTCCCGAATGCTCTTGATCTCGTCTAAGACGCGCTGCGGACTCTTCATCCGGCACTTTCCCTGGAAAAATTTCCAGACGCTGCAGAAGTCGCAACGGTAGGGACACCCCCGGGCCGTCTCCATGATGGAAAAGGGCTTTTGGAAACCCAGGTGGTAATGGTACCGGTAGCGCTGAGTGAGGTGGCGCGCTGGCAGGGGGAGTTCGTCAAGATGGCCAATCAGAGGACGCTCGGGGGTATAGTAGGGGCGGGCCGCTTGGTTCAGCACAATCCCTGGAATGGTGCGCAAGTCCTTTCCGCTCTCCAATGCCTGCACCAGCTCGGGGGAGGTCTTTTCTCCCTCACCGATTACGACCCCATCGATGGATGGACAGTAGAAGTCGCTGGGGGAAAGAGAAGCGTGGTGACCCCCCACGAACACGGGGACATCCTTCCTCCAGGCTTTGACGGCGGCAGCAATCTCTTGGGTCTGGTAGACATCGATGGTGAAGGAACAATTAATTCCGCAGAAGTCTGGCTGGAAGTCCTTTAGGATTTGGAGAAGGTGATCCTCCAGGCGCAGGTCCAGAATTCTAACGTTGTGCTCGGGAATGCTACCCGCGATCGCCTCCAAGCCTAAGGGCTCGACGACCGCCAGGCTCCGGAAGCCAAGTCCTCGTTCTTGGGCGGGCTGGATGAGTAAGATCTTCATTTTTCTCTTTCCTCAGTGAAGAGAAATGGGATAAAAAAGGTCCCTTGTAATGAGCCTCGGTTACAAGGGACCTTACTCGAACTGGCGGGGTCGACGGGATTTGAACCCGCGGCCTCCGGCGTGACAGGCCGGCGTTATAGACCAGCTTAACTACGACCCCGGTAGGCGGAACAGGGATTGAACCTGTGACCTCCCGCGTGTAAGGCGGGCGCTCTTCCGGCTGAGCTATCCGCCCAGGGAGTTTACCCCTTCCCCATCGATAAAAAAAATTATACCATAATTCTTACTGGGAGAGGGGAGGCTCTCTGGCGTAAAGCCCCTGTGTGGAGGTTTCCAGAATTTTTTTATCTTTTACCACGTTGTTTTTTTTTGTCAAGGAAAAATCTTTTCGTGTCGAAAATATTATTGCAGGATTGGGCGAAGGGTGGGGATGGGAAACATTTCTCTTGACAAAGGGATGAACCGAAAGGTATTTATTAAAAATATAAATAGGCATGGATCTGGCGCATGGTTTTAATTCCAAAAAAACCTGGGGGGTGGGCAATGGGTTTCACTAAAATGACCCTGAGCATGGGTCTGATTTCTCTCTTTGTTTTTATCGGACCCTCAGAAAGCAACGCCCAATCGAACCAAGCCCTGGACCTTTCTACCAAGAGGCTGCGCGATCGGATTCAGGCGAGTGGTTTCATCACCTCCAAGCCTCTCCCATTCTGGGGCTCGATCGTCGGCACCAAAGATGCATCGGTCAACCTGAGTGAAGGGGAAGTGGTCTATCTGAAGCTGGAACCGGGAAGGAATGTGCAACCGGGAGATCAATTCTTCATCGCCCGGGTGGGAAAGGCCGTGACCCATCCGGCGACCAAGAAAAAATTGGGTCACCTCGTACTGATGCCAGGAGAATTGACCATCCTGGAGGGAAAAGACCAATTGGTGGCAGCCAAGATTCATAGATCTTTCTTTCCCATCCACCATGGGGACCTGATCATCCCTCCGCAACCGCTTCTGCCCGAGTCCCTGCCCATCCGCACCCATAAGAAGATTGAAGGGATTGTGCTCTCTTCCCCGGAGGAAGCGGAGAACATCACTCAGAAGGAGATCATCTTCATCGACCGGGGAAGTCAAGACGGGATAATCGTCGGTGATCTCTTCTCGATCTACCAGATGGGGCATTACTACGGGGAAATACCGAAAAAAGAAAAGGGGAAACTGCCCTTGGCCAAAGTGGGTGAGGCAGTCGTTGTCTCTGCTCAGGAGGAGACCTCTGCGGCTCTTGTTACAGTCTCAACCCAGGCCATCTATATTGGGGACAGGGTGATTTCTGGGAGGGAGTAACTCTCTGTAACTGGAAAAGCTGACCCGGATAATCGGGTGGCCTCAGGCGACGGGCAGGAAGGTGCAGGGATTGTGGGTCCACAGAATCCACGATCCCTTTTTTGTTGAACGGAGGTAGGGTGAAGGATCTTTATTACTGGGTGGCTCTGCTGATGGCCCCGGGTGTGGGGAGTATTCTGTTCAGGCGCCTGACTGAGGCCTTCGGCAGCCCGGAAGCGGTCTTTAAAGCCTCACCCAAGAGCCTGGCAGTGGTTGAAGGAATTGGCCCGAAGGTGGTGGCAGCGCTCAGGCGATTCGACTGGAAGGACAGGGTGGAGAGAGAAATTCGAGGCGCGGAAAAACTGGGAGCGAGACTGGTAACCTGGGAGGATGAAGAATATCCCCCCAACGTGAAACAGATATACGATCCGCCCCCTCTCTTCTATGTTTTGGGGTCACTTACCCCCCGGGACAAAATGGCCGTGGCCGTGGTAGGTTCCCGCTATCCCACTACTTACGGCAAAGGGGCGGCTGAGAGAATCGCCCGAGGACTCAGCGTGCAGGGAATAACCGTCATCAGCGGTTTGGCCAGAGGGGTGGATTCCTGTGCTCACCGGGGTGCCCTTTCGGCTGGCGGGAGGACAATCGGCGTACTGGGCTGTGGCATTGACATAATCTACCCTCCAGAAAACCGGGAGCTATTCGAGCAAGTGGCTGCCCAGGGCGCGGTGATCTCTGAGTTTCCCCTGGGCACGCCACCGGACAGCGACCATTTTCCCATTCGTAATCGAGTCATCAGCGGGCTCTCCCTGGGGGTGGCTGTAGTGGAAGCCACGATACGCAGCGGCTCCTTGATCACGGCGCGGTTCGCTCTGGAACAGGGGAGGGATGTCTACGCCGTCCCTGGAAACGTGGACTCGCCCAGAAGCGAGGGAACGAATCGCTTGATCAAACAGGGGGCCAAGCTGGTGGCCCGGGCTGAAGATATTCTCGAGGAGATCCTTCCTCTGAGGGATAGGCCGCCGCTCGAAGAGCCTCCGAAACCGAAGCTCTCGGAAGAGGAGGCAAGAGTTTTTTCCGTCCTGAGCCGGGAAGCCAGGCATATCGACCAAGTGATTGCCCAGAGTGCTCTCTCCAGCCCCAAAGTCTCCGCCATCCTGCTTTCGCTGGAGCTCGCCGGGCATATCAAGCAGCTTCCCGGGATGAGGTTTGTCAGAACATAATTTCACCGCAGAGAACGCAGAGACCACAGAGATTAATAGAATAAATAATAACGAATGACCAATAACCAGACCGTAGTTGAATATTTTCCTTGTGTAATATTATTCACGGATGTTTATTAGTGAATTTATCTTAGACTCTGTGATCTCTGCGCTCTCTGTGGCAAAAAAGAACTGAGGAGAATGGATGTCCAAGTCTTTAGTGATCGTTGAATCGCCAGCCAAAGCCAGGACGATTTCCAACTACCTGAAAGATGATTTTGTGATCAAGGCGTCTGTCGGGCATGTCAAAGACCTTCCGGAAAACCGTTTGGGAGTTGACATTCAGAACGGATTCACCCCTGAATACCAGGTCATCAAGGGGAAGATCAAGGTCTTGAGGGAGATTAAAAGGGCAGCCGAAGTGGCCCAATCCATTTTCTTGGCGACAGACCCGGACCGTGAGGGGGAGGCCATTGCCTGGCACATCGCTGAAGAAATAAACCAATCCCCGAGGAAGATCCACCGCGTCCTGTTCAATGAAATCACCGCCCGGAGCATCCGGGAAGCCATGGTGAAACCCGAGAAGCTCAACCGGGATAAGTATGAAGCTCAGCAGGCCCGGCGCATCCTCGACCGGCTGGTGGGGTACCTGATTAGCCCCCTGCTCTGGGATAAGGTCCGGCGGGGCTTGAGCGCTGGCCGCGTGCAGTCGGTGGCCGTTCGCTTGCTCTGCGACCGGGAGAAAGAGATTCAGGCCTTCCTGCCCCAAGAATACTGGACGATCGAGGCCTTGCTGGAAGGAAGCGTACCCCCTTCTTTCAAAGCCACCCTCGCGCGGGTCGATTCTCAAAAGGCCGAAATTAAAAAGCAAGAGGAAGCCCAAGTTATCCTCCAAGACCTGGCCAACCTCCCTTTCTCCGTGAAAGAGATCGAGAGAAAAGAACGGCGAAAATATCCCCCTCCGCCTTATATCACCAGCCAGCTCCAGCAAGAGGCCTGGCGCAAGTTGCACTTTTCTGCCAAAAAAACTATGTCCCTGGCCCAGGGGCTTTATGAAGGCGTGGATCTGGGACCGGAAGGTCTAGTCGGGCTGATTACCTACATGCGCACAGACTCCGTGCGCATTTCCCCGGAAGCCCTGCAGGAGGTACGCCAGTTCATTGAAAAGAAATTCGGACCATCCCACCTACCAGAGAAACCGAATTTTTATAAAAGCCGCAAAACAGCCCAGGAGGCCCATGAGGCCATCCGTCCTACATCCATGAAGTATGAACCGGAGGCGGTAAAATCTTCTCTCAGCAAAGATCAATTCGCCCTCTATGAGCTCATCTGGAATCGCTTTGTCGCCTGCCAGATGAATCCGGCCCTATATGATCAGACGGTGGTGGAAATCCAAGCCGGAAAATACCTCTTCCGGGCGACCGGGTCCCTCCTTCTCTTCTCCGGCTTCATGACTCTCTACATTGAGGCTCTCGATGAGAACGTTGAAGGAGAGGATCAAGAAAGGAGCCTTCCGGAGCTGCGAGTTGGCGATGTCTTGAAGCTTCTCGAACTCACCCCCGAACAGCATTTTACCCAAGGGCCACCCAGGTACACAGAAGCCACCCTGATCAAAGAACTCGAAGAGAGGGGAATCGGGCGGCCTTCTACTTACGCGTCCATCCTGGATAACATTCAGGAGAGAGAATATGTGGGGAAAGAGAAAGGCCGGCTCTATCCTACAGAGTTAGGGTGCCTGGTCACAGATTTGCTGGTGGAGAACTTCCCGGAAATTCTCGACGTCCAGTTCACTGCCCAGATGGAGGACGAGCTGGACAAGGTGGAAGAGGGCCAATTACCCTGGGTCCAGACCCTGGAGGATTTTTATGAGCCATTCCAAAAGGACCTGGAGAAGGCCAAAGTCCAGATGCAAGATATGAAGGGCAAAGGGGTGCCTACGGACCTGCGCTGTGAGAAGTGCGGCGCGCCCATGGTCATAAAGCTCGGGCAGCATGGCCAATTTTTGGCCTGCTCCAAGTACCCGGAATGTAAGAACACAAAAGATTTCCAGCGAAATGATTCTGGCGAGATTACGGTTGTTCGAGAAAAGGCTACGCAGGAGGTCTGTGAAAAATGTGGTGCCCCTATGGTCATCAAGGCTGGCCGTTTTGGAAAATTTCTGGCCTGCTCTAATTACCCCAGATGCAAGAACACAAAAAATATGCTGATCAATGGAGAAGGTCAGCTGGAGGTAGCTAAGGACGAAAAGACCTTGGAATCCTGCGAGAAGTGCGGTGCCCCTATGGTCATCAAGGCTGGCCGCTTTGGCAAATTCCTAGCTTGCTCTAACTACCCCAAATGTAAGAATTCCAGGAGGATCTCTTCGTCCGAGAAGGAGGGAACCAAACGAACCAAGCCAGTTCCCACGGGAGAAAACTGCGCGCAATGTGGAGCTCCCTTGGTTTATCGGAAAGGGCGCTTTGGGCCATTCATCGCCTGCAGTAATTACCCCAAATGCCGCTACACCCAAAAAATAACGCCGACCACGAAAAGAGCGGATAAGAAAGAACTTGTAGAGGAAAAATCATCGGTCCCCAAAAGGAAAGCCGCAGCCGAAAAGATCGAGAAGAGAGGAGAATGATCTCCAATTGCAGAATGCGGATTGCCCCTCGCTCATGGCCCTTATTTTACCAGCCATATCCCCAACACGATCAAGACTGTCCCGATCAGCCGTGAGACGGTGAAGCTTTCCTGCAAAATAATCCAGCTAAGAAGGGCAGTGATCAATGGATAAGCGGCTGTAATGGGCACAACCAGGGATGCGCCTCCCAAACGGAGGGCCTGATAATAAGTCCATAGTCCCGCTGCTCCTCCGCAGATCCCACTCAACCCGAAGAAGAGGATAGAACGCCCTTCCAGAGCCAGGAGACTGCCCAGTCGCCCACTGCTTATTGCCAGCAGGAATAAAATGGAACTCAAAAGGAATTGCCGCACCATTAAGCCCGCGAAGGGGGAGGCTTTACCCAAGGCTAATTTATCAAATATGGCCGCTACTCCCCAGAAGAAAATCGTCAGAAATAAAAAGGTCATGAGTTTCATCGTCCCTCCCGCTTCTTAAAAAAACAGGAGGTGATCTTTCTCCAAGACCACCTCCTAAAAGTCAGGGAAATTACGAATTGAGGGATTGCTAATCGATCTCTTAATCCCCTAAATTTCTGAATTCCTCAATCCATTCAATCAAAACGCCACCTCTGGAATGGCCAGCGCGCTCCGGTTCCCGCTAAGAATAGTCGTAGCTGTGCTCTGCACCCTCGGCAGAATATTGCTCGTGAAGAACTCGGCTGTATGAAGCTTCCCGGCATAGAAAGCTGCTTCAGGCTGTTCGTCAATGACCTTGGCCTGGGCCTCCGCCGTTGTGGCGCCTGTTTTCTGGAAATTGGCTTGCAGTTTATCGTGGGCGATGATCGCTTGCTGCAGGAGGAGGTACGCCAGCTGCACTTCCCCAAAAAGGTCTAAGTATGGGCAGGCATGGAGCATCGGGTAGAGGGGGTCTCCCGCGGCAGCCACCTTGGCAAAGTGCATGGATACATTGATCAGGGTATTTTTGGCCTGCTCCAACTGGGCGATGAACGAACCAAAGGC
>Ga0315314_1001098_pt1 | contig 25534 bp, 30 predicted proteins | sample TDP9_MG_FD_203631 | JGI IMG/M metagenome (GOLD analysis project Ga0315314, IMG submission 203631) | Freshwater sediment microbial communities from Lake Towuti, South Sulawesi, Indonesia - TDP9 | ecosystem: Environmental > Aquatic > Freshwater > Lake > Sediment | place: Indonesia: South Sulawesi... | reverse complement strand
TTTAAACCGAAGTTTAAACCTGACCCCCCGCACCAAACTTCGCGACTGACGTTTAAATTCTGGTTTCCAATACTCTGGCGTGCTCAAGAAAACGAAAAAGGAGGAAATGATACTGTTTTTGGCTTGCGCAGTGTTAGAGGTTAAAGTTTTTGCTCTCTTTTTTTAATTTCATTGTAGAGGTATTCAAACCACTCAAAGCCTCTTGGTTGATTAAGCAGTTTTCTAGTGCCGTCTACCATAGGCTTCAATGTTTCCCATATCCATATAACCATATAGCCGAAGAGTTCGTCAACTAGCGCAATGTCCGCAAGTTTTCCGTGGAGAAGAACGCCGATTCCATCAAAGAACCAACCGACTCTAAATATCGCTATATGGACTGGCCCATAAAGAGTCCAAAGACCATACTTCTTCACAAACTCGTCGTAGTCCTTAAATTCCAGAGTCATAACCTTTGTTACTGCCTCTTGAAGATCCTCGCTACCCCAAGTTAAATATAGTCTCATAAGCATATCTGATTGTCTAGTTTTAACCAGATTTCGAAGTTGGAAAACAGCAAATATGACACCTATCACAACGCTTGTGGCTGCAACTACTGCCGAAACTGTTGATATGTCAACCATTCTTGACACCTAAACCATTAAAATCGCTCCCTATGTTGTAAGAATTCTGGTTATAACTTCTTTCACTATCTTTGCAGTAGCATCAGTCCTAACACCCTTGCTATTGAAATGAGTCAAAACAGCTTGAAAACCCCTATTCCGCAGTTCTTCTGCTACTTTGATTATTGATGGCACAGGGAGATTTAATTTATCACAGAATTTATCGACCACAAAGTATGTTATAGGCGCCTTTGCCTCATTTTTCGCTAAAGATAACAACTTGAGTACTCTTTTTTCCTGTTTCATATGCCTTCTCTCAACATCTTTTTCCATCAATGAACAGAAGGCATCGTCAAACAGTTCACCTAACCATAACGGACCTGCAGTCTTCAATTGAGAGCCACATTCCGGGCACTCTTGCCTTAAATGTGAAAATATTCTTTCAGATAGTTCTCTATAAAAGCATGTGAAACAGTGGAGTATGTGGCCCATTTTCTGGATGCTAATGTCTGCCTGTTTTGCGCCATAATGAACCAAGGCATATAAGCGGATATAATGATTTGTGCTGTGACTGAATAGAACTCTTATTCCCATTTCATGTCTTGCAGCAACAGTTGCCAAGCATCCAGCCAATAAGCGAACTGCAAGCTCATGGCAATACTCGGTTCGTAAGGGTTTGCCACCATACTTCCTTATACACGCTTTAGGATAAACACCGCATAAAGGCGCCATGTCAGTGGCCGTTAGGGCAAGTAACCCCCCGTCACGCAAAGCCCTAACAGCAGAATCAATATAGACAACAGGTGAGCCGAAAGGGTCAACATCAATGTAGTCAAATCTTTTGCGCGGTGCTGCATAACGGCTCAAGAGCAAATTTGCATCTTCATTCATGACTGAAATACGCTTAGTCAGGTTGTTCTGTTCAACATTGAAGCGCGCAAGTTTAGACGCTTCTCTGCTAATGTCATTGACTACAACTTTTTCTACGCCGTCGACTTCGGCGGCTAATCTTATGCCTCGAACACCACAACCAGTAAGAGGTTCACAAACTCTGATTCTTCTTCCAAGGCTTCTTTGATAAGCTTGCAAAGCCAAAACAGCGATGTCGCGGTTTAATTCCATTATTGGGTTGTAAAATACTGGCGCTCCAGAAGGAGAATATTCTTTTAGGCTCTTCATATAAGTCTCAAGCTTAGGCCCAGCGAAACGGGCTCTTCCTTCTTCAACAATCTCTGTTTGGAAACTGAAACTCAACTAAAACCTCTCCATGATGTGAACCATAAAATTCGTTAGTATCTTCCTCTAAAATAACTTATCACCTATAAAGAGGCTTATGCATGAAGAGACTTATCTTTGTGACTGGACAACCAGGCGTCGGCAAGACAAGCGTATTGCTGAGAGTTGTTGATTCTCTCAAGGCTGAAGGATACGATGCCAGAGGCATGATTAGTCGCGAAATTCGTGAACAAGGAACACGTGTCGGCTTTGAAATCATTGACTTCTACACAGGACAAAAAGGCCGGCTAGCCCATGTACGTCAGCCTTCAGGTCCACAAGTCGGTAAATATCGAGTCAACTTGGACGACTTAAAGAATGTAGGTGTGAAATCAATTCTCGACGCTATAAAAAATGCTGATGCAATTGTTGTAGATGAAATAGGACCTATGGAACTATATTCACAAGTCTTCAAAGACGCTATTCTTCAAGCCGTGAATAGCACTAAACCTGTTTTAGGAACAATCCATTTCAAAGCCCAAAATCCACTCATTAACGCTATAAAAGCAAGAAATGACGTTGAAATTCTCGAAGTAACCCTTGAAAATAGGCAAAACATACACAACCTTATTATTACCAAAATCCTCAAAATCCTACAAAAATAGCATTAATCAACGAAGGCACACTGAATGCGAATAGTTGGAGTAGATGATGCTGGTCGCGGCTCAATAATCGGGCCTCTCGTAATCGCAGGAGTGCTCTTCAATGAAGAAGACTTGCCTAGGCTAAAGGACCTCGGTGTAAAAGATTCTAAAGTTCTTTCACCTAGCAGACGAGAAAAACTTGCAGAAGAAATAAGAAAGTTGGCGCTTAAGTATCATGTAATAAAGTTGCAGCCAACAGAAATTGACAAAGTGGTAGAGACTAAAAGAAAACTTCACAAATTGAATCGGCTTGAAGCTCAAACAATGGCTAAAGTAATAGAAATTTTGAGACCAGACATAGCATATGTAGACGCATCAGACGTATTAGCAGACAGATTCAAGCACCACATCTTGGAGTGCCTACCATTCGACGTGCAAATAATATCAGAGCATAAGGCAGATGCAAAGTATCCAATAGTTTCAGCAGCCTCAATCATAGCAAAAGTGGAACGTGACAAAGCAATCACAGAGTTAACAATGAAATATGGAAAAATCGGATGCGGCTATCCTACCGACCCTCAAACTCTAGAATTCTTAGAAAACTGGGTGAAAAAGCACAAGCAGTATCCAGATTTTGTGCGCCAATCATGGAAGCCAGCAAAGAGACTACGAAAACAAGTTGAAACAAAACAGGCAAGATTGGCTTAGAGGCGGGCTTAGAGGTGCGCGAACAAATCTCCTGCGTGCTTTATCTTTTCTAGATCTTCATGACTAATGAACGCGATATCTGCTTCTCTTGTTCCTTGACCATCCGCGATTAAGATTGGTCTTGCATTAACTATTTTGCTTACGCTCATAATTTCTTCTGTCCGCTGATCAATGTTTCTTTCTTTTCCGCTAATAACCCCGCCAAGTATTTTTAATGATTCCTCGGAAGACTGCGCTATAAAATCGAAGGGAGCTCTTTTTATGGGCACAACTCTAAGATCTATTTGTGCAAGCTTCCCCATCACACTTTGTAGGAAACGATTCCTAATAATCATGCGTCTAGCAGTTGCAAAAAACCCTATGCTTTGAGGACTTGTTTTAAAAATGTCAATTGACTTCGCCAAGGGAATACCTAGAGCCCATTCAAGATTGTAAGCAGCAGACACGGAAGCCTTGGATAGCCCCTTTTCATAACCATACAAGGTTCTTCTCGATATTCCTAACATTTCTGCGAGTTTGCCAATTGATAGTCCAAGCTTTTGACGTGTTTCCTTGATGACATCGCTATCAAGATTAACATAATAGCCTCCAGGACCCGCTTCTACGAGAGGCTGCATCTTGCGGAAGATTATGTCTTCAAGCGTTTTAACACTGATAGCGTTGATGCCGTATCTTTCATAAACAGTATCATCTTCAATTGGCTTGTAGCGCATTCTATCGCTAATAAAAAGTGGTGCTGCAGAGAAAAAGCTTGAAACCATTTTCAACTCTGAGGCGTCTTTTGCAGCAATATTTTCAACATTGGTAAATATTTTAATAAAGGCAGTTTGTTCTTCCCTTCTAACAGCAAAATCAAAGCAACTTGGTCTTGCACAACATCTTTCGGAAACCATGAACCCAGCTGTTTTCAAAACAGATTCGGTGGCATCGAGCACTTCCATCCTCTTCATCATCCCCCTCCTCTGCCACACAAAACCATCGACACAGTCACATATAAACTTACAGTTATACATCGAAGATGAAAAACGGACATACTTAAGTCATATATCGCACACTATTGCGTTGCATTATGCAAATTTTGCGACGATCATGACGTGTGCTTTGTCATATGGCTCCAAATGCACGATTTCTCGGATTTCAAAATTGCGAGATTTCAATACTTTTATTTCTTGCTCATACACTTCAGAAGGCTCTTTTGTAACATCTATGCTACGTGCTTTTATTGCTAACATAACCCATGCATTGGATTTTAGAAATAAATCTGCATTATCTGCCAAAACTTTACTCTGCTCTGGCTGTGCTATGTCACAGTAAATGTCGTCAACTTTCTCCACGAGAGCCGTGTATTGCTCGGGAAAACGAGCATCTGCCAAAATTGGAGCCATATTTAAGCGAAACACACAAACATTGTTGACCAATTCTCGAATAGCACGAGGCGCGAATTCCACACAGTATATGTAACCGTCTTCACCTACGATATCTGAGACATGACTTGCTGTGGTCCCAGAAGCCGCTCCCAAGTATAAAACCTTATGATTCGGTTGAATCGGAACTGTTTCTAATCCTTTCAAAATCGCAGCTGCAAGTTTGCTTCTGAAAGGATCCCAAATTCTGTATTCTGTCCCCTCGTCCCGGACTAGTCGTTCACTGTACACATTTTTTCCTGGAGCAAGATTTCTAGTTGCTAATCTTTCTGAACCATCCTCAAAAGTAATGAGATAAATTTCTGGGAAATGTGGATGTGACCTAACGCCTACTGCCACGTTTTTTTCTCCTAAATGGCTTCTTAAATGATGGCTTCTTAGTTGGAGGGGGCTCTTCATATTTTTCCAGAATCTCTTTTATTCTTCTTTCTAAATCTGCCTTTAATTGATCGCCACAGTATTTGCCGCTGAAGGCGTCAGTTCGTGTAGCTATGGCGAGTTTTCCAGCTAAAGCTCGAGCGATTTTCCCTCGTTGCCAATATTTTGCCTCGTGGATAAGAGTGTGCTGAAAAATTATTCCATGCTTTGGAGGGTGCGTTCCAGTTTTGAGCGCTCTGAATAAGGCTTTTTCTGCGCCTAGCACTTGAATTGTGCTTGCAGGCTTTTTCGCTAAGTTGATTAGTCCGCCAGCGAGGGCTATGAGCCTTGCACCAAGAGGCGCTCCTACTAACATGCGAATATTGGGTGCAACTTCATCCATTGTGAAATCAATGTAGTTTTCAAGCGATTGTCTTCTATCATAAAGTTCTAACGCGTTTTTACATATAGATTGTATTTGATTTAGGTCTCCTTCAACGAGTTCAGCTCCCATAGAAGCATTAGCGGCTTCAGCTATTTGTTGAGCTTTCGTTTTAGGTATGCCTTCTTTTTCCAAATTCTCTACAGTGAAATTGTCTCTTGTTCCTAATTTTAGGGCAAGGCGGGCGTAAGTTTCATGCTTTTCCAAAAGTCTGTCCAATTCTGGGAAGTGAAGACCGTACCATTCGCGTAATCTGCCCATGAACAAGTTTACTGTTTTGTCGAGGTCGTCAAGAGTTTGAATCGCCTGTGCCACAACTAAATCCCGTTTCTCAACAGCAATTCTAACTCGTATCTTGGTTAATTCCATAGAAACTTCATGAATCCAATCACGAAGTTCGGTACCATTCTTTACAAAGCCCATTTCTACGGCGAATTTTTCCAAGTTTGTGCGCAGTAATTCACCTACTTCGGAAGGCTTTGCTGAATCCACTTCTACATGTAACTTTTCATGAACGTTTCGAGCAATCTCAGGAGATTCAAAAATAAAGACTGTAAAGCCTTTGCTGCGCAGTCTTTCAATCAGTGTTTCTAGTTCGTTGATTACTTTTCCAACTTCAATTTTTCTTAGTCTCTCTGCTGTTTCTTTTGGGTCTTTTGGGAAGAAAACTTTGTCAATGATCTCGTTGGCTTCTCCAAAGCCAATAATACCCATTATACTTTCTATTATTGTTGCCTTCAATATTTTTCCTCCATCATCATTTCATCTCAACATAGAGTATCCCTCTAATCTTTGTTTTGACTATTGAATAAATCTATTTATACCCTCTGATAACATCAGATTTGACAGGAGTTAGGGTTTGTATGCAGGTTTTTCCCATTCACACTCAGATAATCAAACCAAAGGACCATCTGACCGATGTGTTACTGGAGTCGATGAAGAAGGATAATTTAAAGTTTGAAGACGGAGATATTCTGGCAATCGCATCTAAAGCATTAGCAGCAACTGATGGACGCTTTGTTCAATTGAAAAAAATATCACCATCGGAAAAGGCGAGAAAACTAGCCAAAAAATATTCGTTAGCACCTGAATTTGTTGAATTAATACTCCAAGAATCTGACCAAGTTTATGACGGAGTCTATAAGGCAATTCTAACGCTAAAGAATCATATTTTAACAGTTAATTCTGGTATCGACCAAAAAAATGCTCCAAAAGGCTATGTTGCTTTATGGCCCTTAAATCCTCAAAACTTGGCAAATCAAATTCGAAATGAAATCCAACAGCGTGTTGGTAGAAAGGTAGGAGTTTTAATTATAGATAGTCAAGTAGCACCTCTCAGAATGGGCACAAGAGGCGTAGCCTTAGCTGTTTCTAGTTTCAAACCAGTAAATGACTTGAGAGGCAGAAAGGATCTTTACGGAAAAAGATTGAGTGTTACTCGCCATGCTGTGGCTGACGATTTAGCGTCTATAGCCCATTTAATAATGGGCGAGTCGGATGAGAAGATTCCTGCAGTTATAATTAGGGGTGCTCCAGTTGTTTTTATTGAAGAGAATGTCAACGTGGATGATATGGGGATTTCATCTGAAGAATGCGTGTTTATGAGTGGATTTCCTTTTTCTGCCAAATCTGATCTTGCAAAGTCATAAACTTTAATGCCTTAATCAATGTAGTTCCAACAATTGTAGCCACTATGGTAATCATAACCCTCTCTATTGGATATATAAAAGTTAGAAATTCCCATTTTGCTCTCCAAAAATCGATTGTCTCTGGCCAGTAGAAGATTTCAAACAAAATATTCCCCGTAACATGACCAAAAAGCGTTGCTGAAAGACAGGTTGCACAAACGCCTAAACCAAGATGAAGCGAACTTGATGTCTCATTCAAATATTTTATAGCTTTCGCTTGTAGAGGAGATGCTATAATGATTAAGCCAATCAGGTCAAGCCATAGCATAAGGGGCCAAAGCCAAACTGGCCCGTTAAATGGAAAGAACGCGAAGACAACAAAAAGAAGAAGATAAGATGCTATAGTGATTGCTTGTTTTCTAACTATTAGCATTCCTGAAGCAAAGGCTGCGGCAGTGTGTGGTAGAAAACTCAAAGGTCCGAAAGGTCCTTGAAGTGACAAAAATGCGCTTGCTATGCCACCTAACGTGATGGACAAGACTCCATAAATCGGCCCTAAAATTATGCCTATCAAAGGGGCAGTCACAACGGCTGCGCTGATGAACTTACCTTGGGCTCCAATGACAGGAAATAGATTCCAGACAGAGAAAACAACATATAGGGCAGCAAAACAAGCTGCTAGAGCAATATTCCTAGTAGATGGAGATTGTGATTTTGAGATAAGAGGAACGTTGCGGAAAGACTTGTTTTTCAAATGTCAGTCCTCAAGCAAAGAAACGATTTTACAGAGTTCCTTTAAACAAGTCTTCTTGCTTTGAAATGAGCAGATCTTTTGTCGATGTTTCTCTTGTCCATTTGACTCTGGTTAAGTTTTTGATTATGGCGACTGGAATCGCCTCTTTTCCTTGTCCCATAACTAATTCTGCTGCGGATGCAATCTCATCTGCTATAGCTGTGTTCTTCACTTTTAACGTGTAGTTGAATAAGTCTTTTTGACCTCGGTAATCTATGAATGGGTTTATGCCTGCTATTCCTATTGTGAATCCAATTTGGCCTTTTCTGAATGGACGACTGAAAGTGTCACATATTATCACTGCTACTTTCTTTCCCGTCAATTTCGCTATCTCAGACAACAATTTTTTTGCGGATTTGTCAGAGTCTCTGGGCAAAAGCGTGTATGAATCATTGCCGGAAACGTTGGATTTGTCTATTCCCGCGTTTATGCAGATTATGCCTTTCTTGTTTTCTACTATGAATATTTCTGAAGTTGCCTTCACTATTTCTCTGGTTTCTTTTAGAATAAGTTCAACTAGTCCTGGGTCTTTAAGAGTTTGATATGCAATCTTTTTGGCTTTCTCTGAAGGGACTATGTCTCTTAGGTTTACAGTTCTTCCCTCTGCTTTTGACACAATTTTTTGGGCGACAACTATAATGTCTCCATCGTTTATCGGCACCTTTTCCTTTTTCATTGTGTCAATAATTATTCTTGAAAGGTTATCTCCTAGCTTGATTAACGGAATTTTCTGTAAACCTATGATGCTGATTGCTTTCGCCAATCATTATCCTCTCGTTAGGTTTTATATAGAATTGAAGCCCATCCTTAAATAATAAGTGAAATACTTTCACTGCATTTTAGAGGCGTTTAGATGACAAGTCGACTTGAAACAGAAATTGCTGGCATTAAGCTCGCTAATCCGACAATGCTTGCAGCTGGAATTCTCGGGATGTCAAGCATATTCTTCAAGGGAATTGCAGATGCTGGGGCAGGCGCCATAGTTACCAAGTCTATAGGATTGAAAGCACGAAAAGGTTATGCCAATCCCACATTAGTCGAAGTGCCCTGTGGTGTGCTTAACGCAATGGGACTTCCAAACCCTGGAATAAAGAATTTTGTTGAAGAAATAGTAGAGGCGAAAAAGATTGGAGTTCCAATCATAGTCAGCATATTCGGTTTTTCTGCTGACGAATTTGCTGCAGTTGCAAAAGAAGCGGCTAAGAATGGCGCGGATGCTTTAGAGTTGAATGTATCATGTCCTCACATAGAGAAGGCGGGAGCAGAAATTGGACAGAATCCTCAGTTGGTGGCAGAAGTTGTGAAGAAAGTGAAAAAGACTGTGAATATACCTGTTATTGTAAAGTTGACACCGAACGTTGATGACATCTGCGAAGTTGCCATGGCTGCGGCTGAGGCGGGAGCAGATGCTATTACTGCAGTTAACACAGTTAGGGCGATGGCAATCGATGCTGAAATGATGCGGCCTATTTTGGCTAACAAGATTGGCGGCTTGTCTGGCTCTGCAATTAAGCCAATCGCTCTGAGGTGTGTTTTTGAGATTTATCGTACGGTAAAGGTACCAGTCATCGGATGTGGCGGAATAACTGATTGGCAAGATGCTGTTGAGTTCCTTCTTGCTGGGGCTTCTGCTGTTCAGATAGGAACAGCAATTGCATTGAATGATGTTGAAGTTTTTGGAGCGGTTGCTAGAGGTGTTGACCAATATTTGAGGAGAAAAAGTTTTGACAGTGTAAAGGAAATTGTTGGTTTAGCCCATGAACAATGAACGAACTGTAGGAGAGAGTTAAATCCGTTGATGAAAAGCAAATCAAAGCATCTTAGTGCTGTTGGTCGGCTAAGGACTGTAGAGATTCAGAAAGTTGTTAATGAAAGCCTAACAGTCAAGACATTTAGTTTCCATGATAAGCTATGTGAGAAGGCTACGCCGGGACAGTTTGTTATGGTTTGGATTCCCGGTGTCGACGAAGTTCCTATGAGTTTATCAGCTATTGAAGACGATCACTGTTCATTTACTGTGGCCAAGATTGGAGAAGCCACTAAGGCTCTGCACAAGATGAGGGAAGGTGATTTGGTTGGAATTCGTGGGCCATTTGGGAAAGGTTTCAGTTATGCGAAAGGCGAGGTTCTGATCGTGGGGGGTGGAATCGGGCTTTCGCCGTTAGCAGTTTTAGCGGAGAATCTTTCGACGCTTGGTACCAATGTTACCTTCTTGCTTGGAGCCAGAACAAGAAGTGAATTGTTGTTTTTGGATAGAGTTAACAGAATATCTGCAAACGTTCTTGCTACTACTGATGATGGCAGTTATGGGTTTAAGGGGCTCGCTACAGAACCTGCAGAAAAGATGCTTGCAGAAAATAGATTCGATATGGTCTATGCATGTGGTCCTGAATCGATGATGGTTAAGATGCTCTCTTTAGCTGAAAAGTACAATACGCCTTTACAGATGAGTTTGGAGAGGCTTATGCGTTGCGCAGTTGGCTTGTGTGGGAGCTGTGTAATAGGCATCTACCGCGTATGCAAGGATGGACCAGTGTTCACAGGTCGGCAATTGGAAGGAGTCAAAGGTGAGTTTGGAGGATTCAGAAGAGATTTTAATGGAAGAAAAATTGCAGTTTGACACCACAAACATTTGACTCTTCATTTCCCAATATGTTCTGATATGTTGGCTTACTTTATTGTTGCTGTAGTGAGAAAATAATTTTGGTTCTTCTTCATCTTCTTCTTCACCGAAAATGTTGAGGCAAAGGAGTTTAGGCGTGCAAGCTAAAGGTGAAATGTTTCTGTTAGGGTTTTCAGGATTTTTTGGGCGCATTCTTTTGGACTAAGCTTTTCCGAGTCTACTGTTACTTCTGGTTTTAGTGGCGGTTCGTATGGTGCGCCTAAGCCTGGAACTGTTACTGATTTGCCCGTTATGCCTTTTTTGTAGATGTCTTTTGGCGCGTGGAATGTTATTCCTCGCTTGGACTCTCTTTCCATGCAAATTTCTAACGGACAGTGGACATAGGCTTCTATGAAGCGGGATATTTGTTTTCTTGCCTCATCTCTATAACGCCGTAAGTTTCCTGTGGCATCTATGATGACATTTACGCCATTTTCTGTCAACAATTTAGCGACAAAAACTAATGTGGCATAAACTATGTCACGTTCTCCAAGCGAGTAAGAAGGCTTTGGAGTAACAACTTTACGAAGCATATCGGAGGAGAGAATTTGGGCATTAACGCCTTTAGTCTTTAACTTTTCCAACAAAGCATGCGAAATAACAGATTTGCCGCTACCCGGCATGCCAGTAACCCAAATACACCAACTAGTCTTTTGTTCCATGTGGATTCAAAACCTATTGCTTAACTTTTAATGTATGAATTAACCTCTCTAATGTCAAACTTATCAGTCTTAAGCACTTTATTGATGAAATTGAACAGTTTTGCGCGCACATTTAAGGGCAGGTTTGGATACCAAACAGGCGAGGCTACAACTAAGCCTCTCCAAGCAAAAAAAGGCTGAATAACAGTTAACATTTCTTCGTCTCCAGTCTTATTTAAGTAGTTTTTCCAGAAAAGTTTCCACAAAGTCTCAAAAGGTCCAGATAATTCGCCAAACGTCTGCAAAGAGTAGAAAATATAGTTAATCGTCAAAGCGCTTAAATCGTCTGCTGGCTCACCCCATTCGCCCCTACTGCGATCAAGAACCGTAAAATCTACACTTTCTCTGAACATTATATTCCATGGATGATAGTCACCGTGCACTTGGCATAGTCTATGTGTCTTATGTTTAAGTTGCCATCTCCAATCAACGCACTTCTTTTCAATTTCGCAAAGGTCTTTTTCACTTATATACTGAAGATTAGGTGGATAACTGTCCATCAGCCCCATGATTCCTTCACCGTGCCCAACTAAATCTCTCACACGCCGAACATAATATCGAGGCGCATCTTTCTTAACCCCATGAATCTCAGCTAAATAGTCAGATAAAACTACGCATCTCTCTTCATCAAGTGACTTCAGCTTCATCGTCACCTTAATCCTATCTAGATCATTATGATAGAGTACTCCATTAATCAATTCGGTCACAATAAAAAACTCTTTACAGTCACCAAGAATCTTCATGTTGTCATCAATGGTGAAGGCGCCTACGTCCACAGACTTCACATGCCTAGGCATTCTATTAAACGCGGAATGCTGCCACAACAAAACCTGAGCACGGTCACTAAAATGGTCGTGACCAAAACCTTCAGCCCGCATAGTCTCCAAAACAACACATTTTGCCTTGCCATCTACATTAAACTCTATTAGGTAGGGGATGCCGTAGCCAAAGCCCTTCAATTCTTTCTCGGATATCGCCTTTTTCTTTTTCTCGCCTAACTCACCAACAGACTTGATTTCAACATTGGCTTTGTAGACAGAAGAAAAATACTCCTCAAGCCTATTCACATGCAATCTCAACATTACGCTTAACCTTCCTACAATTGAGTAAAACAAATTAAGTTAAAACTTTGCTTGTCTAAAACGAACAAAAATGAAAACTAAAACCTTAGGCATAATACTCATCCTTATATGCCTGCTAATTACCCTACACCATTTTGTCATCAATGGCAGACTATTCGACATAGAAGACATGCTTCACCACGAATTCTTCGAAGCCATACTTCTCACAGCAGGCATAACAATACTAATAACCGCACACAACAATTAGAGAAAAAGGCGAACACCAAAATGACAAATTACAAAATAAAAGACCCAACCCTAGCAAGACAAGGCAGTCTCCAGATAGAATGGGCCTCTGCACACATGCCAGTCTTGAACCAAATAAAACGTCGATTTGAAAAGGAAAAACCATTAAAACATAGAACGATAGGTGCATGCATTCATGTAACAAAAGAAACAGCCGTTCTTATGGAAACTTTTGCAGCTGCAGGAGCAGACATAGCCCTATGTGGATGTAATCCGCTTTCAACGCAAGATGAAGTTGCCGCCGCTCTCGTGGAAGAAGGCATAAAAGTCTACGCATGGCGTGGAGAAACAACCGAAGACTACTACTGGTGCATCAACAAAGTCATCGACCAAAATCCACAGATAACATTAGACGACGGCGCCGACTTAGTTAGCGCACTGCACATAAATAGAAAAGAAGCATTAAAAGGCGTTGAAGGCGGAACAGAGGAAACAACAACAGGCGTAGTGCGTCTACGAGCAATGGAGAAAGCTGGAGCATTAAAATATCCCATAATAGCTGTAAACGACGCTTACACAAAATACCTATTTGACAATCGCTATGGTACAGGGCAAAGCACAATAGACGGCATAGTCAGAGCAACAAACATACTTCTAGCAGGCAAGAACTTCATAGTCGCAGGCTATGGCTGGTGTGGTAGAGGCTTAGCCATGAGGGCAAGAGGCATGGGCGCTAAAGTCACAGTCACAGAAGTAGACCCTATACGAGCGTTAGAAGCAATGATGGACGGCTTCCAAGTGACATCAATGAACAAAGCCTCAGAAATGGGCGACATATTTGTAACCACAACAGGTAACATAAACGTCATCAGAAGAGAACACATGCAAAAAATGAAAAATGGCGCCATACTAGCCAATAGCGGGCACTTCAACGTGGAAATCAGCATACCAGACTTAGAAGCAACGTCAGTGACAAAAAGAACCATACGACCAAACCTAGAAGAATACAAACTCAAAGACGGAAAAAAATTATATCTATTAGGCGAAGGAAGACTTATCAACCTAGCCGCTGCAGAAGGACATCCTTCAGAAGTAATGGACATGTCTTTTGCAAACCAAGCTCTATGCGTAAAATATATAGCAGAGAAAGATAGGATGAAACCAAAAATCTACAAGGTTCCAAAAGAAATAGACCAATTGGTCGCCAACCTCAAACTAAAAGCAATGGGAATAGAAGTCGATAAACTAACAGAAGAACAGAAGAAATACATAGCAACATGGGAAACCGGAACAATCTAACTTAAAACTATAACAAAATTTATAATGGGGTTAAAAACAAAACATGGCTACAATGTGGTGAAAAAAGATATGGTTAGCAAAGATCAAGCCATCGGCGGAGTGATTTTTCTCGTCTGCGCTATCGTCGCAGTAGGCTACTTGGCAACCTTGATAGTCCCATCATGGCTTACAAGTATCGGACTTAGTATATCGGATTCTGACGTTCGATTCTGGCTGATCGCAATTCCCGTGGTCATCGCCTTCATCGCAGTCTTGGGCATTGGCGCTTGGATAGGCTGGACAATGGCAACAACCCCGCCTCCAAAACCAATCGAGGAAATCGAAGCCGAAGAGAAGGAAGAAGAGAAAAAAGAAACGAAGAAGGAAAAAGAATAAAAACTACAACTTTCTTCCATTTTTTCATTCATCTCTCTAGCTTCGGTGCTGTTTATGGATAGGGTCAAAGGGATTGTCTTATGCGGTGGAACAGGAGTAAGGCTTAGACCAATCACGTATTACTTTCAAAAAACCATGATTCCTATAGGTGTAAAGCAGAAACCTCTGCTTGAGTATGTGGTTAGACTACTTAAATTTCATGGTATACGGGACATGTCTTTTCTTGTGAACTATAAGGCAGAGCAAATTGCAAACTACTTTGACGATGGTTCACGATTCAATTTGCAAATTTCTTACATAAAGGATGACCCCATCGTGAAAGGAACAGGAGGTTCTCTGCTAACTGCCTTCTGGAAACGGGCGATAAATACTGAAGATACGGTGCTTGTTTATTATGGGGACATCTTAACAAACATCAATTTGCTAGACTTGTTGCACTTTCATGAGGACAAAGCATCTTCAGCAACAGTTGCCTTAGCCTCTGGCTTCACTGTCAGAGTAGGTTTAGCAGACATTGACAAGAACGGAAAAATTCTGGGATTTGTGGAAAAACCAAAATTGGAAAAACCTGTGAGCATAGGGATTCTTGCTTTGAAAGGGGAAACTCTTGAAGACATGGAACATCTAATGAAGGGAAAACACACGTTGGATTTAATGAAAGATGTGATTCCACATCTTGTCAAGAATGGTAAACCCGTATATGGCTATCTGTCAAACGCTTTCTGGTATGATGTGGGCAGCGTAGAAGCCTACGAGAAGCTTGACCCAAAACTTGTTGAAGATATGATGGCTTATCTCTTCAACGAATAACCTAAAGTTGTCTATGCCCTTTGAGTTTAGAAGGGAAGTCAATGTTATTTTCTATTCTTCTTCGTCTTCTTCACTTGAGTATGTTGTTTCTTAGTGTTGTGTTGGGAATTATCTTTCTTGCAGTTTTTAGGAATGTTTTCAGTTCCTCTTGTGAGAAAGGTTTCAAATTTCTGAAGTTTGGAGTTATTGTTTCCACATCTGTCTTATAATTTTGTAGAATGTATTTTTTGCAGTTCTTTATTTTTTGACATATTTCTTCTATGTCTTTTTCCTTATGAATGGTTGGAACCACTGTGGTTCTAAACTCGTAATCAATTTGAGAATCTTGCAAGATGTTTAATGTTTCTAGAATTTTGTTAAGCAAATTGGATGTGTTAACACCTACTGCCGTATCATATTTATGTTGTTCAAGTGGCGCTTTTATGTCCATAGCCATATAGTCGACCAGCTTTCTGTTAATGAGTTCTCGTACAAGCGTGGGATTTGTCCCGTTAGTATCTATCTTCACTAGGAAGCCTAGTTTCTTTATTTTTTCGCAGAGGCTTGGCAAGTCATCGTGGATTGTTGGCTCTCCTCCTGTTATGACTACCCCGTCAATCCATTCTCTATTTCTTCCAAGATATTCTGCTATTTCTTCGAATGGTATTGTTCGCAGTTTTTCTGGGTTTAAGACAAGTGGCACGTTGTAGCAGAATGGACAGCGCATGTTGCAGTTTGCAAGAAAAATGGTGGATGATACTTTTTCGTCCCAGTCTACTAGGCTGATGTCAACGAAACCTTTTATCTCCATGCAAAACACGCTTATCTATGCAACTTTTTACTCTGTCCATCTCTTATATAGATTTAGCAAAAGAGTTAATATCAAAAAAATAACGATTATGGTTAAAGCTACATAAACTGGAAAAGCTTTTTCATAAAACTTTTATATGGAAAGGCTGTGGTTGTATTGAGCTGTGGCATATCTATGGAGTCTAGTAAGTTAGAGCCGAGCAAAAAGCCATTAAACGTGCTAACAAAACAATTGAATGCACAGGTTATAATTACTCTAAAAAATGGAGTTGAATACAAAGGCCGAATGACCCGTTGTGATGGCCACATGAACATCATGTTAGACGGCGCCTCAGAATGCATGAAAGATAAGCTCATCGCCAACTATGGCACTGTGCTGGTTCGAGGAAATAACGTATTATACATAGCGTTAGATGTTGGGCGAGGAAAATAATTTTAGTTCACCACTAAATGCTAAAATCAGTTTCCTTTGATGTCAGTTAAGACATCTCTTAGATTTGTTTCTATCTTTAGTTTTTGTCGAAAAAATCGAAGTACATTCTGTACATCACGTTGAAGGAGTTGCTCGGCATTTGGATGCTTAACCGTCACGTATTGAGGCCAATCAATAATGAGAATATGCTCATCTAACTGCACTATTATATTGTATGGACTGAGATCGGCGTGAATTAGACCAGCGTCTTCGTAGGCTTTCTTTATGTTGAGCAAAATTTCGTCCAGAACTCTTCTAGGATTTGGGATTTCTAGATAGTAAAGTTCTGCTCCTTCAATTATGCTCATAACGATGACATGGCGGTTTTGCCTGATAGGTTTTGGAACTGATATCCCTTTTGGATAAAGCACACTAAGCGCCTCAAACTCCCTTTGAGCCGCTAAACGTGACTGATAAAGCCAAGTAGGTGTATAAGCCTGCTCTGCCACATAGCCTCGCTTACGTTTTGTTTGTCGAAAACTTGTTCTACCAAGCCTGTGAAACTTTACTGCAACTCGAGTACCATCCGGCATTAGGGCATCGTAAACATCTGATTCTTTACCGATTCCCAGAGGCTTACCAAAAGCCTGTAACACGTCTGCTTTTACTAGAGCGTTTATGGCTAGGCAATCGTAGCCTGCTGCTGTAAGGCGATAGCCTACATATGGAGTTGACTGATGCTGCAAAAACCCCTGCTTAGAAAGCTGATCAAGACGGTAAGTAACTTCTTCATTTGACAGCTTTGCATGCCTTGGAATTAGCTCTTCAGAAATGAATTCGGATTTTTTCATCTGAATTTCGACTGCTCTAAGCGTCTTAAAGTCTTCAGGCTCCAGTGTTCGAAAGATTTTGACAGCAACATCAGCCGAAGACATATGTGTTCAAAAAGAAATGATTATTCTCGAGTCATTTAAGGGCTTTCACAAACTTATAACATTCAGCGATTTCAATGACCGATTTACTATTTCTTCTACACTTAGTTTCTTTTCTGCTTCGATTATTTCCTGCAGTTTTGTTACTGTTTTCGGTTTTGTTGATATAACTGCGCAGACTTTCTTCTCTTCTGCTGATGGTGGACATATCCCTATTTTTGTCGCCAATTCCTCTACTTCTTGCTTGTCAAACCCTAACAGTGGTCTATGTATGGGATACTGCTCAGCTGCTTGAGTTAACAGATTTAAATCGTGTAGGGTTAAGCTTTCTGGCGTTCCTACTATTTCGCCTGTTACAATTCCTTCTGCCCTAAAAACTTCGGTAACATTTTCTGCAATTTTGTACATCATCCGCTTGCATAATAGACATGCCAAGTGGTTGGCGCATTTCTCTACGATTTCCTTTAGGTTCTGTCCATTTGGTACGATGTACAAGCGTTGGGGAAATCCTACTGCCCAATCAAATAACGTTCTCGCATGATCGATTGCTCTTTCGGTCGTGTTCTCATCTGTGTAGGGTGTGTTATCAAAGTAAAGTGGTATGATTGGGCAGCCTCGTTTCATGACCAGCCAACATGCTGCTACCGAGTTGATTTCGCCGTTTAGTAATCCTATAAGACGCTGCTGTGCGCCTAATGGCAGACCACCTTCTCCCTCGACCACTTTATCAAATACGAAAGCCTTGTCGTCTCGAATGTCAATTCCGAAAGTTATGTCTGGAAATTTCAAATCAACTTTCAATCCGCATTTTTCACCAAATTTCTCCAGTATTTGGTGACCAACTAAGCGGCACACATCTCTGCTCCCATATGGGTGCAAGCCGACTCTTCGACATTTAACTGCAAACGTGTTTCCGTTTTCAAGTCTTTGATTGGCTAGGAGCAAACTTTTCTCCACGATGTCGTCTAGTTTTGAGCTGGTTTCTAAGGCATGTGAAAGGGAAGAAATGCCAAAGACTCTAGCCACTTTTTGAGATGCTTCTTCTGCCTTTTCAGTTTTTATGAATAGTCTGCCATGTGTTCGAATGACCTTGTTAACGGGAAAGTTTTGAAACTTCATGACACGTTTTATGTTCTGTAGTACAAGTTTTTCATATTGGCGCCTGGTCCAAGTCTTTTTTGTCCAGATTTCTCCTCCAAACCGCACAATTATGGAGTCAAAATTTACTGTATTAGTTGGCGTTTTTGCATCACCCGTTATAGCAATAATTAGACTCGGTATATCTTAAACTTTCAAAATTCGCTGAAAAAGAGAAAGGAGGATTAGTGTATGTATCATGAATACAATGTATCGTATAAGCATTTTTAAGAAAAATGCGTCATCTCTAAAAACAAAATTATAAGGGCTTGATATTTGAAGTGCAACCTGACAACAAGCCAATAGCTAAACCATTAAAAAATTTTTGATAATAGAGATCCTGCTAGGAATACGATAGATGACAAAAACACAATTGTGAAGGAAGTTGAAACAGCTCTATTCATTCTAAACTCTATTACAAGTCTATTCTTGTCCTTCAACTTTTATGACTTGTGGAAGAAGCTTCGATTGAATTTCGGTCGATATGCTGAATCCTAATATATGGCTGGCCCGCGCGTTTGCGTTGGTAGTTGCAGAGTGTTTTCTTGCATATCACAGTTGCCAGCAGTAGCAGTGCCATTGCTATTGCTGTCATTATTACTGCAGACGGAAACTCCGGAATGAGCGCTCCCATTCTCTTCTCGATTCTCCACTGGGCATCGTCTTTTCCTAGTGAATAATCAATTCCAACGACGTAGAGACCAGTATTGTCAATCGCGACACCATAGGCGCGTTCATCTTCACTGCTCGGATTGTATGTTTCTGCCCCGACTAGGTCCCCATTGTCCAAACTTCTCCTTTCAATCCTCCATTGCCTATTTCTAGGAGACCAGTCGCAACCAATTACATATAACCCAGTGTTATCGACTGCAACGCCAAAGGCGAAATCATTTCCATTGCTTGGATCACTTGTCCTGGCCCAAATCAATTCACCTGTCTCCAGTTGCCTCTTCTCAATCCTCCACCAGTAATCAGAGTATTTGAACATGCCAATCGTGTATGAGGACTCACTATGGCCAACCACGTAGATTCCAGTATCGTCGACAGCAACCGCATAAGCCACATCGTCCTCTTCTTCACGTGGATTGCTTGTCTTTGCCCAAATCAATTCTCCATTGCTCAGTTCTCTTTTCTCAATCCTCCACTGTTCATTACTTGGAGAACTATCGGAGCCCACTACATACAGTTCACTGCCATCCAGAGCAATACCGTACGCGAAATCATCATCACTGCTTGGGTCGCTTGTCTTTGCCCAAATGAGTTCCCCGTCGTTCAGACCCCTTTTCTCAATCCTCCACTGGCATTCATGGTCGAGCCAGCCCTGCCATCCAACGACATACACTCCAGTGTCATCAACAGCCAAGCCTCGAGCCTCGTCCCAGTCAGTGGTGGGATTACTCGTCTTTGCCCAAATCAATTCTCCATCATCTAATCTCCTCTTCTCTATGTGCCACTGCTCATCACCTCCGATGTAAATATCCCCGACCACGTACAATCCATTACTATCGACCGCAACGCCATAAGCATCGGCAGACTCATTGCCAGGGCCACTTGTCACTGCCCACAATAACTCCCCGTCGTCCAATTGCCTCTTTTCGATTCTCCATCGGCTGTGATAATCCCCTGTGGACTCACGCCCAACCACGTACACCCCAGTCCTATCGACAGCAACTCCGCAGGCCTTGTCCCATCCGATAGCTGGATTGCTCGTCTTGACCCACATCAAATTTCCTTCATCTTCCAGCGAGGTTCCTATCCCGCTGCCCATGGTCACCAGAAGAAGAATCAACAGGATAATTCCAAAAGAAATCCTTTTCAAGATCCTCTTTCTCCGCATAATTATTGGGTGTTCCAGTAATTAACACTTGCGGAACGCTCTTCCATCAGCACCCGAAATGAATCATCTTCCCAACTTCCAGAAACATAAGGCGATGTACTGTAAAGCCTCGCCAACCTCATAAACTCTGCATATATGCATCAAAAAACGTTTCACACTTTCCGCCATTGGAAAGCTACCATGGAATACCATAGAACAAAAGACATCCTTCACGTCATGAAACTGCTCCGACACAAAAACGTCAAAAACACCTTGTTTCACACACAACTCATCGAGTTTAAGGACGACAAATGGGTCATTCTAGGAGCCGGGGATGGGAGTTGATTCTTCGACGATAGGCAGATATCACCCGCAAAACCCCCTTTTTTATTATCACTATCTTAAGGAATTTTGAGCGTAGGTTTTCTCTTTTCATCCCTATTTTTCAAAGATAATCTTGCAGATATCATCGCCGGCACAGATAGCATTTACAAGGCTGCATGTTATTTCCTTGTCCACTGCTTCGCTAATGCCTTTAAAGAACCGAGCAGATGCATTCCTAAGGTAAGATTCGCCGAATTGCATCGCTTTGGGTCCGAAAGCCGTCTTTGCCTTTTCCCATGGTCCACATTTTGTCACGTGATAAACTATCCTATTTTTGCTCTGCTCAGCAATCTTCCCATCGATACCTTGAATCAATAGAGCAAGGTTCAGAAGTGAGGAATGTTCATGAAACTTCTTTCAATTTTCTGCGAAAAAAGAAATCGATTTGCCACAGTTCGTCCTAACTCAAGCCACACATTGGCAGAGCATCTCATTCTCTACTCAAATGCTTTTCGAAAAGGATTAACATATCATTCCGCGTTCGCATCATCCCTTTTTTCGGAGTTTGATTCTAACATTACCTCAATAATTGGAGTTTCAAATCATCTTTTGCTTTTCCCTCTTTTGTCTTGCGTTTTAATGGATGTGCCTTATCATGTCAAATAGTTCGAATAAGAAACGAGGCGTAATATACGCAAGAGTCAGCACCGAGGAGCAGAGAAAGAGTGGTCACAGCTTACCCAGCCAAATCGCCCTCCTAGAGGAGAAGATGAAGAAAGACGGGGTTGAAGCCGTTCATCCACCAATAACAGATGTAGACTCTGGAAGGAACTTTGAAAGAGAAGGACTGAAGGAATTGCTGAAGCTCGCTGAAAGCAGAAGCATCGATTACCTGTACGTCTACGATTTAGATAGGCTGGGGAGAAATGTTGTCGAGACTCCATATCTCATGTACAAACTCAAAGAGATGAGCGTGATAGTCAGAACAATCGACGGGGAATACAACTTCGAGAACCCTTATGACTATTTAAAGGCGATAATCGTAAGTCTTCCCGGTGACGTTGAGAGTCGTAAGCTTGGCGAAAGAACACAACGCGGAAAGAGCGAAAAGTTCAAGCGAGGAAAGTGGGTCGGCCCCGTTCCTTTCGGATACATAAAAAACGCGGAGGGGGCCCTAGAGAAGCTGGCCGAACTCGAGTCTATTATTATAGACATCTTCCAGACATACAGAATGACACGTGACATTAAGAAGACAGCACAAATCATAAACGACAAATACCTGAACAAGATAGGAAAAATCTCGACTAATCAAGTGAAGACGATTTTCACGAATCCTATTTATGACGGTCGCCCGAGATACGGGAAGACCCAAATTCGAATGGAAACACTGGCGATTGTCGCTCCTGAACTGTATGATGAAGCTCAAAGCATTATGGAGAGCAAGGCTAAGAAACACAGGGTTAAAGAAAGGAGAAAGCCGCAATCCATTCTGGATGACCTCGTGTCGGAGTATGGCATGGATTACGTCATGAGAACCCTGAAATTGCTTTGGCCTCACTGTCCTAAATGTGAAACCCACATGGTGGGCAATGGTTCTAAATTTGTCAGAGGTCTTAGGCTTCCAAATTTCAGATGCAATAATTGTGGGTACCAAAGAACCATTCCACTGATCACTGAGCTTAGACAGTTCTTAAGGAATTTGACAAGATGCCCAAAATGCGGCGTCGTGGAAGATTTCGTCAAAACGGGGACTCTCGACGGTTCGGTTGAGTATACTTGCAGACGGTGCGGCACCTCTTTTCAATTTATAGTAAGGAAAGAATCAGAGAAGACAGACGAAAGACCAGCGAATCAGAAAAGTGAGGAGCCCACCAAACCTGAACGACCTCCCAATGTGAAGGATAGGAGCAATTGGATTGAGCTTCCGAGTCGTCCAATCAAGGATTTTCAGGAAGGCGATAAAAAGAAAGCTAACAATTCACGATTGAAAGGAAGAGAAAAAGGCAGAAGAGAACAGCGCGCCGTTCACGGAAAGAATCATACTTTGAAGGATTTCTGGTTCAAGCAAGGCTGAAAAATGTGCACAGATCATAGGCGTAGAATAAAAACAAGATTCTTTTCAAGTTCTCTGCATCGTGCTCGGATTGTTGCTTCTGTTATTCTGGCTGCTTCGGCTATTTCCCGCTGGGTCCTTTTTTCGCCAGTTAACAACGAGCTAATGTAAATTGCCGCACAAGCATTTCCCGCTGGGTCTTTTCCAACCAATCGCTTAGAACAATCTAAAGCCTTAATGGTTTTCTCTGTCATCCCCATGGCTCTTGTGGACACTTGAAGTCTGGTTGAGAGCTCAATGACGTGATTGGTGGCACTCGTCGGTTGCATCGAAAAGTTAAGGCACTTTGCTATTGATCTGTAACTGTGACTGATTTTCCTTGGGCTTATTTTTGAGGCATGAGCTATGTCTTTTATTGTTATAGCAGTTCTGCACTGCTTGCAGCCTATGTATACTGCCGCCGCGCAAACAGCCGTCATTGATCTACCTTTAAGGAGCCCTTCTTCAATTATTCTCTTGTACGCTAGGGATGCTTTTTCAAGAGCCGTTTTGGGAAGAGAAAGGTCAACTGCTATTTTGGTGGTATATTGGAGGGCTATTGCCAAATTCTTTTCCGTTGAATCCTCAGTCTTTACTCGCTTCCATTGCTCTAACGCACGAGCCATATTTTCGTGAATATGTGCTTTGCTTTTGATAAATGAAACTACTTCTGGGCGAGAGTTTGGACAAACGAGCTTGTGCTGATAGGCGTTAGTTCTTCTTTGGGAAAAACGGCTAGCAGTCTCAGCAGATATTACAAATCCACAATTCAAGCACACATTGCATTCTTCCTCAAGGCGCTCAACCAGATGCGTACTCTTACATTCTGGACAACTTCGCGCCAGACGTTTCTTTGTTGCGTTTTCTGGCTCTGTAAAGTCTTCGGTGAAAGGAAAGGCTTGTAAAAAATCGGTTGACAGTCTTACAGAGATTGTTATAGAAGATTTGTCGGATAAAATGTTAAAAGCGTGAATTTACTGTAGTTTATCGACCAAAAATGACAGAGAGAGTTATGATGTTTATTGATGGTTCCAATCTCTTCTGGGCGTGCAAGGGATTTAGAGATGGGTTCAAAATCGAGTATGGAAAGTTGAGAGACGAAGTAGTTGGCAATCGAAAACTCGTTAGACCTTATTTCTACTCTGCAGTTGGAGTGCCTCCCACACCAGACCAAATAGGATTCCATGATAGCTTGCGATTTCAGGGTTTTACTGTTATCACTCGCCCACTCAAAGTTAGGCAAAGCGGAGCTATTGAAAAAGGGGTCGATTAGCACTTGTTACTGATATGCTAAAATTCGCTTTTATGAATGTATATGACATTGCTATATTAGTAAGCGGAGACAATGATTTCGCAGAAGCTGTGAAAGTGGTCAAGGATAGAGGGATACAAGTAGAAATTGTGGCATTTGAGCATACAATTGGTAGAGATTTGAAAATGCTAGCTGATAAATTTACTTCTATTGATAGTATTGCAGATAGAATTAAGAGGCAATAGAATTAACGTTTTAAAAACAGATGCCATGGGGTTAACCATGTAGCATCTGCTACATTATTTAACCACTATAAACAAACGTAGAATAGCATATAAGTCTTATGGAACTATCTTCGTATGCAAATATATATTTCAAAACTACATCATGTTGTGGGACATAGCTTAAGATTCTCTCATACTTGCATTCTGGATTAGTGTTAGCCACTTGTTATTTCCTTCTACTTTGATTCCACATGCTTCCGATGGAATCTTTCCGTTTAATCCTTCATGCTCTCTAATGTAGTTGTGGAATAGTTGATAACCAGAGAGTATTGGTGTATCAGTCTTTTTCAGACCTCTCATTACTTTCTCTCTGTCTCTTACTTCGCCATTGAACCTTTCCATTTTGTTGTTGTTTCTGTCTCCTCTAACTGTGATGTGTCTAATGTGTTCGGTTCTTGGGCTTTTTAATGTCCAAAATTCCTTCTTGTAAGCTTGATGATAGGCATAGAGACCATCAGTTATTAGTGTAATTGGTTTTTTTCCAGCGATTTTCTTTCCCATTTCAAAGAGTTTTCTTGCGTCATGCTCGTATTTTGATTCTGCTACTTCTTGAGCTATCCAGAAACGTGTTTCATCATCCATCAACTTAGTTGCTTCATTGAGAGACTATGGATTGGTTGAAGGAACAGGTATGCTTAAAGCAACAGAAGTAGCCAAGAAAATCATAGCTGGAACTTCCGAAGAAATGAGCAGAAGCCGAGCAGAAAGCTTCCTAAAAGTTGAGCTTTTTAGGAATCTAAAAGCGAAAATAGGCACAGAAGTTCCAGAAACCGAGCAATTTTCTGTCATTCTGAGAGATTTAACCAAAGCAGACCCGCTTAAAGTCAAAAATGTGGCAGAAACAATCCGTAATCTTTATTTAGACGGTGTTCCATACATTAAATCGTTAGAAGAGGCTGAAAAAGAGGAGAAACAAATGCCACAAGACCAAGATGCAGGAAAAATTGACATAGATAAAGCAAAACCATCCGAAGGGATAGAGCAACTTACTCTTGGTGCAAACATCAAGGTATGGCTACCGAAAGGAGACAAAGAATCGGCAAGGAAAGCTATTCAATTGATAAAACTCTATAGTGGAATAGAAGAGGAAGATTAATCCTTCCTCAATCCCATTTTTATTTCAATCTTCTCCGACTTTAGCGTATTCCAATGTGATGTTAATACTACTTATTTTACGGTGAAAATGCCTTATCATCCATTCAATCCATGAGCCAGTTAGACGCTCTTCATCAGATGCACTTTTTGCACTTGCGTATATTAGTTTATCATCCAAAATTTCACCTAATTCTAATCCCCCTTGAAACTTCTTATGATGCCAGATATGTTTCGTATAAGCGCCCCTTTTGACTTTTCCTTCATATGTAAAAGCTGCACGTCCTCCCAAGTCCTTTAGTTGAGTGTTTAGACTATCGATTGAAACTCTACGTTTAGTTCTTACTTCTATGTAGATGACCATAATGTTATTTCAAACGTTCCTTATTCATAATACTTTCGAAAAAATGTTACATATCAACCGAAAGTTTACATAATAG
>Ga0315314_1001097_pt1 | contig 25552 bp, 18 predicted proteins | sample TDP9_MG_FD_203631 | JGI IMG/M metagenome (GOLD analysis project Ga0315314, IMG submission 203631) | Freshwater sediment microbial communities from Lake Towuti, South Sulawesi, Indonesia - TDP9 | ecosystem: Environmental > Aquatic > Freshwater > Lake > Sediment | place: Indonesia: South Sulawesi... | reverse complement strand
TGAGCACCGTGCTGCCAATGGCAACCGTGTAGAACTCCAGCCGACACCGCGCGCACTGCCCGTGAATGCCTCGCTCGCGAATGAGCGGATGTCGGCGGCAGTGCCCACCGCTGTCCCGTCATAGCCGCGAAACCTTAAGGTGCCGAGCCAGTCCCCGCTGGCCACCGCCGCGGGAGCGGCCTGCGTTCCCCGATACCTCACCAGGCTGAAGTTCGGCCTGTAGTAGTCATAGGCGGAACTGTACGTCTCCAGCGCGGCATCCAGCATGGTGTCCGACTTGGCGAGAAGCCCTGTCCCGTAGATGGTCGGCAGCAAGTTTAGCGTGCGGAAGGTGGGCCCTGCGTCTGTTGTCAGGTCCTGGTTGATGGCAGAGGCGGCCTCGACCGAGATGGTTCCCGCCCTGCTGGCTCCCGCCAGGGCGTATTGCGTGTGATCGTCGTCTGCCAGGCCCAGATTGGCTCCGTGGTCCACCTGGGTAGGGTCGCCGGCGCTGTGGTCATGGGCGTCGTAGAGCGCCTTGAATGCCGAAAGGTCCACCCCGTCCAGTGTCATCGTGTGGGCGTCGGAGGCGTGCTCGGAATCTCGCATGATCGTCGCGGGAATGTCTGCGTCCTGAATAGCTGCAAAGCTCGCCGCGCTCGCGCCACTGGCGCGCCACACGTGGCCTGGTGTAAGACCTGAGTACGTCAGGTCAGTGTGCGGAACTCCGGTTTGGCCGCTCAAAAGTCCCGCTGTGCCTTTGATGTATCCTGCGAGAGACGCGACAGTGAGACTACCAGGTATGTTGATAGCACCGTCAGAACCCACCACGATTTTGCGGCCGGCCACTGTGTCGGCCAAGGCTATATCCCCCGCCTCAAGTCCAAGAATACTAAATCGAGTCAACTTCGCCGGTGACATCCAAAAGGTTACGAAAAGGCGCTGACCATCGATTATGAGCTCGTTTGGGCTGTTGTAGCCGCTGGGAAACTGAAAGGTCACGGTCTGGAGTAGCCAAGGGTCAAGCCGCACGAGTTTACCAGGGGCCGTTGCCAGACCCACCCAAATGTAGCGGCCGTCGAAGAAGACCCCGTAGATGTTCGCGGCCGTGCCAATGTAGATGTGATTAACAGATGTCAGGGTAGCCTTGGCAATCCTGAGAACCTCACCCGTACCGTCTTCGAGACCGACGTACAGGTAGTCCCCCAACATCACCAGATCATCCGTGGGCGCGATGTGAGCCCCAGGCAGGCTTTCCGCGGTGAAGGCGAGATTGGACGGGTCAACACGAGCGACCCATCCGGTTGCAGTGCCCCCCGTGACATAGAGGTACTCGCCGTCGTAGCCGATAGCATGGCCCAACGAGTACCCTGTAAGGGTCGCCGATCCTGTCTTGCTGAAGTCCGACAACGAGTATTTGAGCACAAGAGCGGGGCTGGCTTGGGTAATAACATATAGGGATGTACCGTCCGACGTGAGGCCAGGCATCCCGCCTCCCGACTGATCACTGTCGTCCACAACGTCGCTGTAGGTTAGGGTGTCTGGGTTGATCTCCGTTATGACCGTGCGGCCCGTCGCCCAGCCTACCATATAGAGACGATCTTTGGCGGGGACATAGATGAGAGCGCTGCCCCCCTGATGTTTTGTGTCGTTGGGCAACGTAACGACATCATAGCTGGTCAGGTCCTCGGGATCGAACCGCAACACCTTTGCTGGATTAGTATAGGTGCACGCGAACACGTACCCCTTGGCGAAACACGTGCCATGTGGGTACGACTCGCCCGCGGCCAGCGTGACGAACTGGCTAGACTCGTCCGCCCTGCGCGTGACGAGAAGCCCTCCCGATCCGGTCAGTACAGGCCTCGTTTCGGTCAACCCAGTTAGGGTCAGGCCCGCGAGGGTTGGCGAGCCGTCTGTCTGCAACGCACTCAACTGAGCATTCACGTCCGTCAGCGCCCCGTAGTCGGAGGCGTTGAGGTGGTAGTAGTCCGCGTCGCCATATATGCCGCCAAGAAGATTGTGGATACTAGTGCCGCTATCTCCAGATACCGTTCCGCCGCGTCTCTCGATTGTGCGCACAACCGATGCGCCGGTTGGGATTCCGTGCCATTTGCCGTCTTGGTAGTACTCCAAAGCACCGCTGCTACGGTTGATACGCGCGCCGCGCTGAACGCCGGTCTCGTCCTGGAGGCTGACTGCAGCTAGATTGTTTTGGTTCAGTTCGTCCAGGATATCCGGCAGGTCAACTACTCGGCGTTTCTTCAGCGGCGGGTTTTTTGTCCTGGATGGCATATTACCTGCCCACAGCAGGCCTCGTCCTGGACGGGCTAATGCGCAACGGTGCGGGGAGTGGATACGCCGGGCCGCCCTCGTATTCCTCTTGCAGACCTTGCCAATAGTCGCGTAACACGCCGTCCGGGTCTTTGTAGCCGCCCTCCGTCAGCGCAACGCGGGCCTGGCGCACGAGGCCCTGTTGTTTGTTGCGGTCGGTCTCGCGAAAGGCGCGGTCGAGCAAGGTAATCATTTTTGCTCTGGCTTCGCGCTGGGGATCACCACGGCCACGCATGACTTCGCGAGCTGCAATGCCGACTGCTACGCCTGGAGCACCTCCAGTCACCGCCCCGCTTATTTGCACCAGAGGCGAGAGCGACCGCATTACTCCACGCTCGTATCCAGGCGTGGGTTCTTCTATTACGCCCAACTCGCCCAGCCCTACAACCCCCAAGCCCCACACACCTGCCGCGAAGCCGGTTAGCATCTCGAAGCTGGGGCCAGTCAATTCCATTGCCCACGTTGTCTGTAGTGCGCGCGTTCCGGACACGCGAAGTTCCTCACCCCAGGGATCTACCAATGCCGTCACAAGATTTCCCACATACCCAAAGGCATCAACCAGGGCAAGGTTCTGCGCCGCGCGCTGAGCTAGCGCAGCAATATCCTTTTTGCTGACCGGCTCGCCCGCCGCAATACGTCGAATGGTGTCGGTGCCTGGACGTTCCTCCAAGGCTTCCATTACGCCCATTCCGATGCGCTCGATGTCGCCGTGGGTAATGGCTTCCCACGAACCAGACATTAGGCCCTGAATACCGCGCCGCGTGTCGGCAGCCAACTCTGACATTATCCCACCACCCACCAACGTGTAAAGCAGAGGCCAATGGTTGCCCTTGGCGGACTCAGCCAGTATCGTGTCTTTGAAGAACTTCGTTTGTTGCCACACATATGCTTTGAACTGAAAGGCTGCGCGCGCTGCCCAATGTGTTCTAATGGCCGGTGGCAGATCCAACGCTGAGTACATAAACTGGGTTCTGTCTGAACCAGTGACGCCAGCGATGGCAAGCTGTTCCTGCGTAATTCCGCCGCGACGCGTGACTGCTGCGTCGTTCACACCCATCCACCGTAGCCAACGACGGAAGAATTCAGCCTGCTTGCTGTGCGGCCTACCGGCCTGCACCTCACGAAGCAGTCCGGCGGAGTAATCCGCTGCCATCTCTCTGAAGGCGAGAAAGCTAGTCCCCCGGTTGGCCCACATCTCGACGCCGGTAAAGCCTGTGCGCTTGAGGAACATTCTGGCAGCTTCGCTTAGCGCGCCGCGCTCGCCTGCGCCCGCTCCCCACCGCATGAGGTCGCTGAAAATGGTACCATAGATTGCACCGCTACGCAGAACCTCTTCGCGGTTGGCTTTGCCTGCCAGTCCCAGGTAAGCCTTTGCCAGTCGCCTGGGTCCAACAATGGGGCCTACGTTGACAAAGGGTTGAGTTACATTCGCAATTGGCGAGAACTGCATCCGGCCGATTACCTGCAAGTTCATTGCCGCGCGCACCCAGGAGGGCGTCTGACGTATAGCCTGGTTCGGTCCACCGCCCATCAGGTCAATTACTAACCTAACGTGGCCGGCGTCGTCGGGACTGCTGGCGCGAACGTCAGCTATAACCGCGTCGGCAAATTCGTTGTCCGGTCCGAAACGCCTAACGTGCTCTATACGAGCGTAGGCACCTTCGACGTGGAATGCCATATCGTTCTTCCAAGAGTTGTACCAGGCGCGCACGCCGCGCATGACATCGTCCGGAAGCTCTTCGCCTGCCTTGAGCTTTGCGATTGCGCTCGCTACAGTCTCGCCGGTGCCGGGGATCTCTGCATTGGGATCGGAATTCCAGCCCGGCAAGTCCAGCCGCGTCATCTCCAACTGACCAAAGCGCGGTGATCCCGAAGCAAGTACATAGCGCTCGACTATCCTTCGGGCGCGCTCCAGTGGAATACCTTCCCGCTTTGCATAGCCGGACGCCAGCTTGTCCACCAACGGCTCAATGTTCAGACTTTGCCCCGCAAATGAATGCGGAAAATAGTGCTCCCGACGAGCCTGGGCGAATGGAACGCGCCTGCCGGTTCTAGAATTACGCACCTTCACACCCAAGGCAGTGGCGTCGCTCGCAACCGTATCTGATATAGCCTTCCAAATGCGATAGACCTCGAAGCCCATGCCTTCTGGTGTGCCAGTATCCTGGGAAAGCAAAATTTCCAGGGCGCGAGCGAAGCGCTGCGGTTCAGGCAGCGAATCGAGCTCAGCTTTAACTGCCTCGCGCAAGTCGGCCAGTTCTGGTGCGGCGCGTTGCCGTGCAACACGGTTGGACGTTCGAAGCAACAGCTCGGCGATTGCGCCAGGGCTATCCTTACCAGCGCGGTGGAGCTTCTCAATTTCGGAACGCTCGAAGTCAGTTAGGTTCTCTCTGGGGATGGGTGTCTCCAGTTTACGGCGGGCCGCGCCGGGTTTGCCGCCGTGACGTTTTAGGTAAGTGTCGCCGGAGGAGACTTTTGCGAGAAGGTCGCGCACGACGTCAGCTGCCTCACCAACTTTTTCCATGACCTCGCCCGGCCCTACGCTGACGAAACCTGCCTCCTTGCCGCGCGGCGGTTGTCGTACGATTGGCCGCGGCTTGGTCATACGATCGAAAGCTGGACTCTCTGGCGTTCCGCCGGAACGGTATTCGGTGGCTTCGGGACCGACCTCCGCAGCGGGGCCGGGGGTGGAGGGCATGGGGCCTTCCGGTTCCGGCGCCCTCGCCGCCCCCTGCAGATCTCTCCACTGCTCTACCGCCCCAGCAAATGTCTTTGGCGCGTCGTCTGCCCGCCACATTCGGTTCGGAACACGCAGGCGCTTTGCAAGCCCGGCGCGGTCTTGTCTGGAAAGGTCGTTCCACCAAGCGCGCGCGCCCGCGGTTTCGGCGGCAAGCTCGGGAACGCGACCGACAGCTGGCTTCGGGGCGGGCGGCTTGGCAACGGCGGGCGGTACCGAGGGCGGTCGCATTGGCCGACTGACATCAGACAGAACCACCTCGACTGGCCGACCCAGCCGATATTGTATCGCATCCGCAACACTTTCAAACGTCAAGCCCTCAGGAATAGACGACTCGTCAACCTCCACGCGTTTGATAGCAGCCAGATATGCCTTAACGAACTCAGGTGTTCTCTCAGCTTTGGACCTGAACAATACTTCGGGACCCCCAAACGCATCCTCTGCATATCCCAAGTTCTCCAGAGCAGGCCTGTCAAGCACCACTCTGGTATAGACCTGTCCCATTCCGCGCTTTCCGACGGTTGCGGGCTTCGCTGTGGGAGGCGGAAAGTACATGTTGGGGTCTAGCGTGGCGTCCAAGCTAGTGCGTGGTCGCACTCCCATTCCAAGCTCTACTAATTCGGCAGCATTGCTCCAACGATATGCTTCGGGCGCAGCTGCGGGAATCGCGGGCGGGCGTTCCGGCGCGGCCGCGGGAGGGCGAAACGCTCTTTCCAGTCTTTGCACTTCCTCTCCCGCAGATACCTCCTCTCGGCGCGCTGCGTCTATTGCTTCATCTGTTGCTGTGTCACTTTGCTCCAGAGCATCAGCCTTGTCACTGGCGCGCAACCATTTTTGTCTGGCTGCCTTTAACTCTGGGGTTTCGGCAACCTCCTTAGCCAGTTGCTCGTCTACCAATGCTCTGTCACTGGGGGACAGCGAACGATAGCCCGCCTGCCACTCCTCTGGCTTGGAGGCTACCACGGACGATACGTCAATCGGGCGTTCCGGCGCGGCCGGTGGCCGCTCTGCCATCACCGCCTCCACTTGCCCCCGCGTCGGCACCTCCGCACCGTACTCCTGGGAGAGCTCTGCAATCACACTCGCGGCGGTCGGCTCCTGCCCGCGGCCGCGCAGTTCGTCTGCCGCGCGCCGAATCGTCTCCTCGCCCGGAATGGTATCCCACTCCGGCGCTCTTGCTAGTCCCCGTTGCGCCTCGGTCGGTGCTTCAAGTAGGCCTGGGGCTTGTTTGCTGACCTGCCTGTAGATCACTGGAAGGTGCGGCTTGATGTCCTCGCCCCACGTACCAACCATTCTTTCAGCCCACGCGTTGTAGCCCTTGACGCCTGCTCGTGCCAAGGCTTCGGCGTGGTACCCGCCGACTACCACCCAGTCCCGAAGTTCCTCTGGCGTGGGACCGCCAGCACGGAACTGCTCCGGGCGCGTCCGCATGCGGGCCTGCGCCGCCTCCATTGCCTCTCGTGTGAAAACTGTGTTGGAAGCGCCGAACTCGGCCAGCCGGTATTGCTGTTTGACTGGCTCTGGTACCTGGGGCCACAGTACCTCCGCCAGTTCTTCGGGCGCGTTGGCCCGTCGCAAAAACGCCCTGCGCGCTTCCGGCGTTGCCGCCTCCCATCTGGCAGCGACCTCTGGTTCCCCAACGGGGACAACTATATGCAGCGTTGGCACCAGCTCAGGCGCTGGCACTGGCGCTACGCGCTCCCGCACCACCACCGGTGCGGGCGGCACTGGCTTGGGTTTCGGCTTGGGTTTCGGTTTCGGCACTGCTGGTCTCGGTTTCGGCACTGCCCTTGCTGGCGCTGGTTCGGGCGCGGGACGCACAGGCCTGGCCGGAACACCCATGCGCGCGTCGTCTGCTGCGCGCTCCCTGGCCCACGCCGCACGGCTCGCCGGACTTATCTTCCCTGGAAAGATGGCACCCAATCCACCCGCTAACAGCCCTGCACCAACCGCGCCCATTCCCGCGCCGGAGACAACTTCTATCGGCAGCGGTGCTCTAGCCTCACCATAGATTGGCGCAAGCACAGCCTCCCCGCCACCGAACGCCGCCCCCGGCACGGTTGCCGGAAGTCCTGCTCGCGCCGCCGCGCGCACACGCCCTGGGGGAAGCGCACGCTCTACCATGCCAAGCAACGACCGTATTGGCGACCGTGGCAGGTACTTAGCGAAGAACGTTCCAGCTTCCCAGGCAGCTTCGGCACCGGGCAGCCATTTGAAGCCGAGTACAGTTCCGATCAATCTGCCGGGAAAGGCGAAGATCTTCTCACCAAGGGTCAGGTCTTGCTCAGGCATTTTGCCCATAGCGCCCATTGTTCGTATTTCCACGCCCGCATCGCGCAACGCTGTCCAAAAAGCGCGGTTGAGACGCGCCGGAGTTGACTTGGCTATCCTGGCTATGGACGAGTCCTCGGGAACATCGAACGCAACCACGCCCAAGTCTACGCGGCACATAGGCCCAGGCGTTTTCTGCACCCAGCCCTCGCGTTCGCCAATGATAACCCAGTCTGCCGTCGCTATAGGGTCGTTCGAAAACTGCTTGCGGAAGTGCTTTATCCAAGCTTGTGTGTTCTTGTCCTTCGCCCCCGCGAAGATCTCGTCAGCGTGGTCCTCCAGTCGAATACCCTGACGATTGAGGTCGAATATGTACTGTTCGAATGAACCGGCCTTAGCCATCACTTCTTCTCCGGCCAGTGCTTGTCCGCAGTTTGCTCTATAATCTTGCTGGGCGACGGTTTCGGCACTTCCATCTTAAAGTACTTCCGCACGGTGGCGTCATCAACGCCCTGCCACACTTCTGTGGTCGGTACACCGTCCAACTTGAACGGCGGAGTTTCTCCCACCAGCGACAGCTCCCTAGCCAGACGCTCGATCTCGCGGCGGCGGTCTCGGAGGTCGCCTTCGCTCATGTAGACAGCTTTCCTTCGCACAGGCCCCGCCACGCTTGCGGCTATCTTCTCTGCCTTGGCTACTTCTTCGGCAGTGGGCTCCCGCTCTCCTTTCGTTATGCGTTGAATTTGTTTGTACTTCTCATCCTCAGCTCGCTGCCTTTCTTCTGGCGTAGGCTCGAATAGTAGCCGATATGCTCCATATCGCTCCCTAATCTGCTGCCGCCTCGCTGGTGGAGGTGCCTCCAATTCACCCGGCGCGCCGGGTGCGCCAGGTATTGTCCTCTCCAGGAACCGTTGGTGCGCCTCGGCCCTGGACGCGCCCGCCCGGACGTCGCTCTGATAACTGGTTATCGCCTGCCGCGCATCGTCGTACAACTGCTGTGACGGCCTCTTGCCATTCATAACTTTCATGTACCCAGCAAGGTAAGCATCCAGCATACTCTTGAACGTCGCCCCAGAGCCAGCGGCCGCCATCACCCTGCTCAGCACTTCCTGGTGAACGCCCAAGGCAGCATCCTCATCAGAGGCGGCAAGCATCTCGACAATCTGGTCTCCACGCAGCTTGCGCCACTCAGAGGTATCATCGCCCCTTCCCAAGCTGATCTCTATATCAAGGATGTCGGCAATTGTTACCGGGTCCGGCCCTATCTCCCGCAGCAGATCGAAGTTCTGATCACGACGATCCCAGAGCACCTCGGGGTCAGCCGCCGCCACCGCAGGCAACGCCATTGCCCTAACGCGCTCGGGAGTTATACCCGCCCCGAAGTATTCCGTATATCGCCTGGCAAGATCTGCCGCCCACGCAGCCACCTCAACCTGGTTCGCGTCTGGCCGGAGCATGTATTCGCCGAACTCCTTGAGATCAGTGTTCCACTGAGTTTGAAGATTGACCGGCGTCCTTTCTATCGGCGGCCTCAAAACACCCAAGACATTCTCCCGAACGTACTCCCGCCAGCCGAGCAACTGCGGCGGCTCTACCGGCGCGGGCGGCGCTTCACCTTCTTTTGCCTCTTCCGGCGGCGCGGGCGGAGGCATTGCAGCCATCTGCTTCTTCAGGAAGTGCCTTGCCAGCTTTCCCTCGTCTCCGCCCACGGCGTTTACCAACAGCGGCCCCAAAAACCCCAAACCTTCCCTGGGGTACATATCCCAATCCGCCGCGATTTTTTCGACACTCTGAGCCAGTGCCTGTTCTATCAAAGTATCGCGAGGGTCCAAAAGCTGGTCAACCAACGGAAGCCCGTGTTTCTCCCGCAGCGCGTTGCGCATCTTGTGCAGGTCTGCCATGTCATCGGCGGTCTTGCCAAACCACATCTGCGGATTGCTTAGTTGCGCCTCCGCCATCTGCAGCCGTGCAATGTCCTGCTCGCGCTCCTCTGCTTGCAGCTGCCTGCGCAGCTGGAAGAGTGCGCCGAACTCCTGCATTCCGGCTATGCGTGCGCGGGCGTATGCTTCGCCAATGCCTGCCATGTTATGTGCTCGCCTTCTGTCCGAACAGTTGCTTCATCTGCCACCAGCCCACGTACTGCCCCAGCAAACTGGCGAAGTCTTCATACTGTCCATAAGCGGCCTCGGCTTTCCCAAGAATACCCTTGCCCATTTCCATTGCTGGAGTTATGTCCGCCATTTGCATCAGCGGCCCCAAGAGCTTGGAGCGGTACTCTTCCTGGGCGATACCGTAACCCAAAGCATGCCTGGCTAGTGCTTCCCTTGTGCTCAGCCTAGCCCCGGTCTCCTCCCCGCGAGCGCGGCCTACCTCGCCGCGCAAGCCCCAGTACGCACGTGCCCGGCGAACAGATCGCTCGCCCTCTCGCCCAATTTCCTCAGCACCCTTTCCGTACTGGGCGCGCAACTGGCGGCTACCCTTGCCCAAACGCGGCAGAATATATGCCAGCGCGGCCCTTTGTGCTCGCAAGCCGGGGCCGGACAACTCGCGCATCAGGTTGATGTACTGCTCCCAGCCTTTCGCTTTCTTCTTAGCGCCGAAGATAGAGCTGATAACACCTAAGCCAAGACCTACTTCTGCTGTGGGGAACGGCATGTCATCCCTCCACCGGCGTGTCATCCAACGCCACGCCAAGGAAATGTATATCGGGCGGCGTTGCGCCGCGGTAGGTTAACATGACCCGCACCGCATCGCCGGTTAGGTCCACGTTGAAGTCTCCATACCCGTACTTCACTTTGTTCTTGTTGATAGTTAGCGTCCGCCCAAGGTCGCTGCCGTTCAGCCTTCCCTGGGAGTAGACATCCAATTCCAGGCTCAGCGAATCCTGGTCAGTTATCGCTTCAAGCACTACATGCGATGTGTGTCTTTCGGTGCCCGGCCCCGCAACCTTGATCGGCTGCGTGTCAATCACGTATACTGGCTCGTCCTCGCCGTAGTCCGCCGTGCCACCAAACAGATTCACAATGTCGCCGTCGTGCGTCAACCCGTAGACGTTCCCGGAAGCATCGGCCACACAAATGCCCGCAAGCTCGTAGGACTCTGCATGGCGACGCCGCCAACTCTGTAGCTCAAGGTCGTATACCAGCAAGCACCACTGCGTCTCCTGCGCCGGGTCATTATACTTGCAGAACCCTACGTACCTGTCCTTGGAGAACACGAACCCGTGCGCAGCGGCAAAGTCTATTAGAGAGACATCAATCAGCCCCTTGCTAATGGGAATTGCAAACTCGCCAGCGTAACTGTAGAACTCGCCGCCGTCGCACCAGATAATCTGAGAGCGGCAATCGGCGATTGTCTTGGCGCTAATGCAGCCGATAGCATCCCTCCGTAGAAACTGCCACCCGGTTTCGGCACTGGAGCCGATCAGCTCCCAGAAGCCGTTGTCGGTAAAGATAAACTTGACGTCGCCCCTGACCAGCAGCCCTCGGATTTCGTCCGAGTGCGGCGCAAACTCGCCCAGCTCTTCACCGCATGTGTCTATGTAGTCATCAACAACAACGGTGGAAAAGCTCGAAAAGTCTTCAAAGCCGGACACCTGCAGTTGCATCTTGCGAAGCCAGGTGCTGGTAGAGTTGTCGTAAGTTAGGTGCGCAGCGTAGACGCGCGTGTCTGCGGCAACCCCGTACTTTGCAGAGCTGGCGTAATCGTGGTGGGTTTCTTGGTACTGTGGCACATCGTGGTTATCAATTTCCAGCACCGGGTCTTCCTTCGTCCACGTGTTTGCGCCATCAGCCGTCACATTGAACACAGAGCCGCCCGGCTCGGCGGAGAACTTGAATCGGTCATTGAATGTGTGTACAACGTAATAGGCAGTGCCAACTGCTACGCCCCCGGTGGTGGACCCAAACGTAACAACATCTCCGACGTTGAGCCTGTGGTCGGAAGTAATTGCGACATCAGTGGCCGCATCCATAGTACATGCCACGTTCCTGCGTTTGGAGTCTCTGTAAAACACAGTGCGGACGCCGTTCACAAGCTGGAGCGTATTGTAAACAGCGGCGGTCAGGTCTACGGCCGCTCCGCCCGGCGTGGTGGCAATCTGGAACTCGTAGCCGGACAGATTGATAATGTAATAGGTAGTGCCAGCCGTCACGCCCCCAGCAGTCGTTCCAAACACAACGGGGTCGTCGTTTTGGGCACCTGTGTTCTGCACACCGTTGCACCATATCTTGTCAGTCGCTGGAAGAAACACACACATGAACCACTCGTTCAGATCCGCCAGCCCAACATACTCTGGGTATGACCACACCCCAAAGTCGCCCGACTCCTCGTCCTGGTCTAGCCCGGTGTACATGGAACGGTAAATAAGGCAGTGCGTAACATAATCGCCGTAGTCGGTGAGCACAGCGGGAAGTGTAGCGGAGAGCGTATACGTTCTCCAGGGATCGGCAACTGTCGCCGTCTTTTCGCTGGTATCCTCGTTCGATGGATTTGAGACCATAACGTGATAGAGTTCGGTGCTCAGCGCGTCGCGCCCGCGAAAGCAGTAGGACCACAGCACCCTGGGAAGGCTAGGCGTATAATCATCAAAGCTAGTTGGGTGCGTCTCCAGAATGGAGGCAGCGGTTGGCGCTGTCTTCCCCGACACCTTAGCCCCCGGGTCGGACGGAAGCGTGTGCGGATCGGAGAAAGTGTCATCAAACCACGGCGAATCCTCAAACAACACTGATGGAAACAGCAAATTGCTGTTGAAGTTCCAGTTGCTCTGGAAATCGGCACTGTGCACAATCAAGGTGTAGTCGCCGCCAGCAACAGGTGCAACAAAGTAGCTGGCCGTGTCAATTCCTATCCCTAGCACGTTAGTGCTTGGAGGAGTGCCCAGGTGAAGCACAACGCGATTGACCCTGCCATCGGAGGTTATCTGCAGAATGGCGTACCTAGTTATCTCGGTGGTACACGCCGCGTCGCTGTACAGAACCAGCTCAAACCCTGAGGCAGCGGACGCCTGGCTAGCATTTACGAATTCGCCAGTCTTGACAATACGCTCCACAGGATCACTTGCAGCATACGTAAGCCTTAGGTCGAGTACCAGGTACTTCTTTCCTGAGAGGCTCACCGTGCCGCCCAAGTCAAGTGTAAAGCACTTGTGGCTTGCGGGCGTCGTTGATGTAACCTGGAGTACAGCGTAGTCTGTCTCATTGGTGTGAAAACAGCCGGTGCCGGGGCTATCCCAGTTGTTTGTGTTCCAAAGCTGAACGCCCACATTGGCACTTGGAGTTACCGTCAGCTTAGCCGTGTCAAGGTAATCCCGCGGGCTTTTCAGCGACAGCGGCCTGGTCTTCGTAGTTGGTGAGTCCAGCTCAAAAGAGGTCAGCCGTGCGTTTGCACCGTCCTCGGCAAACACTACAAGCGGCCCAAGGCGAAAAGGCGCACTGTCTCCAATCACCTGAATGGCGTCCCCCGCCGCGCCCCAAACGCCATTCGCGGCCATCACTCGCACTTTCTCATTGGCGTCCCTGCAGACAATGCGAACGCTGGAACCGCTCCTGAAAGCAATGGGGACCTGCGCCGGAATCGCCCCGCCCAGGGCTGAGGTTGACACGCGCGTTGGAAGTAAATCAGGCAGCGCCGCCCCGGTCTTTGGATTCCACCCCGCCAAGTAGCGCAGCTTGCGCGGGTCTTCGTTGTACACGCGCTCGCACAGCGTCTCACCACCCCTGAAATCGGCAATGCCAACAATCATCAAACAATCCCTAGCTCGGTCCGGATCTTCTCACACTCAAGCAACCACACATTGTGGCAGACCTCCGCTCGCGCGGCGGAGCCTGCCATCGATGGTCGCGCCCTCCAGGCTTCTTCCTCCGCTGCCAGCAGAATTGTCTCTGAGCGCGCCTCGGAGATCTCGTTGATCTCGTCGTTATCTGAGGTCAGGTCGTCCACCGACGCCGGACCATAAACTTCCAGCTTTGCCAAGGCCGTAATGTTCACCGTACACCCAGTGCCGCTGCCGGTCGTCGGCTGCGTTGTTTTTCCTGCTCCCGCAGCGTATGCATTTCCCCTTGCATGTATACGTCTTCCGGTGTTGGTTTCGGACCAGCTAAGAGAAACCTCAAGCACACCGCCACTGCCGTCAACATCCACGATATCGAGTATCGCGTCCACCACACCGTCGCCGGACCATTGATGACTTTTGACGCGGAGCAACTCGCCCTCCTTGTAGCCGGTGCCTGGCGCTGTCGGCGCTTTTGCAATGGTGCCGATCCTGCTTGCCGCGTACACCGATGGAGTGCGCGATACCCTAAAACGACTGCCGCCAGTTGGAATCCACACCGTCGGTATCCCTTCAGGAAGAGCATCCCAGTTCTCTGCTATCATAGCCATCGAGTCCATGCGTCTGGGCTCTAGAACATCGTCGCACAACCTGACTGCCTTCGGTATGAAAACCGGCGAGCTGTCGTATGTGTGTGTACCCGCTACAACGGTTATGGACTGGCTACCTATGTAGGAGCGCGTCTCAATCAACGTGCGAAGCCGCGCGTTGTTGAGGTAATCCCGCTTTTCATTCGCCGTCCACTGGCCATCGCTGGTGTCGTTGAGCCTAATCCGCAGCTTCGCCAGTAGGTTTCCGAGGGTCACGATAGATTCCCCCCAATCTCCAGAACACCGACTTTGGTAGCACCCGCGGCGCGGCTGAGGGCGAACTTGACATACTGGCATTCGGGTTGCACATTTGCCAAGTCCAGCTTCAGCTCCTGTACATGCCCCCAGGTGTTGAACACCGTCATAGCTCCCAACAGTGTCTCGACCGCATCCGCTGACACGGCGTAAACAGCAACATCTGGACAGCCGTAGCCATTCACTGCGTCAACCCACACATACGCCGTGAGGCTGCGAAGGCGATTGCGCGAACCGGTATTCATGGCCAGCGCAGTCTCTGGATGTAGTGTTAGCTCTAGTGCCGCTTGCGTCCACGTTACAACACCAGCAGCCGCGTCGCTGGCAGCAAAGTCCTGCAACTTGCCGAGTCTCTTCAACAACAGAGCTCCCAGCGAAGCTTCCGCCAACAAGAACTCGTCATTTGGAATATTCGCCCAGCACATGCCGCTCACCCAAAGCCAACTCACCTCGCTGTCCGCAAAACTACCAACAACGGCCAGCGTGCTAGGGTTCACCCAGAAAAACCGCGGCCCCTTCTCGTCGTTCACGCAGATCACCAAATACTCCGTACCGTCAACGCTGCTCGGCTGGTGCGCCAGTCCTGCATAGGCAGTTTTGTTGCCACCCAGGTAAAGGTTTTGGCTGCTGACCAGGGTACCGGGGGCGCTGGTGCTGTATCGATGGAGTGTGGCACGCGCTCCCCGGTCGCCCTGGTTCAGCACCAGGAGGCGAGGCTCGTTTCCCGTGGGCAGGACACATAGATCGTTCACCGAGTGAACACCATAGTTGTCAAACGCGTAGGGACTTGCGCCAACGTTCAGCCCCGTCGCCTCGTCAATTCGATGCATGTATGCCTGCGTAGTCGTATAGCGCACAGCCCAGAGGTCGGCACTGCCCCCGGACTTGTTGTCAAAGTCTATTCCACCCCAAACGTTGCTAAGATCGACGGACTGCACAGAGTGGGCACGGAACTCAACTTCGTTAACGTAAACCTCCCGGTTGCCTCCTGGAGCGGGGCGCAATACTACTCGCAACTGGTCCTCAGACTTTCGACCGAAGTGAGCCAGCCAATCGCTGAAGCCAGAGCGGGTGTTGAACCACGCCTGTCTTCCGATGGGCCGCCAGGTTCCTCCATCATTCCATTGCACCTCGCAGGTGACAGCGTTATATTCATTCGATGTCCAGAAGTCATCTAGGGCTGGCCAGAGGGAGTAATCCTCAAAGGTATGCCACGCATAGCCCTCGAAGTGTATTGCCCCGCCTCTGGCTGCTCCTTTGAGAGCGGCAAGATGTTCAGCAGCCGTGAGGGTATGATCGTAGCCGTAAGAGAAGTCAGTTCCGGCCACACCCACAGTAGAGTACCCTCCCACATGGACAACGGGTTTAGCGGAACGCCCATTATGATTTGCGAGTGCCCAACGGACTCCATACTCTGTCCATTCTGGAGAAAAGGTCACATAGTCCCTCGTGCCCGCAGCTTTCTCCTGCCAGGTCATCTGCCAGACAAACTCGTCTGGGGCATTGGCGTTGTCCAGCACGCCGTTCACACTGAACCCGCTAAGCGCCAGCTTCCATTTGATGTCTAGCTGCCTGCCGTCAGGATTCACACCGAAGAACTGCACTACGCTGGTCTTCATGCCAACGGCTTTCACCGCAGCAATATCGGCGCAAAGGGCGGCCGTCATCACATTTGCCCGCCATTGTTCCCACGTTGTGATCGTCGGGTTGTCCGCTGTGTAAACGCCCTCCGGCGACGTCTCGCCAAACGTCTCGCCTGGATACGCCACTGCAAACGCCGCCTGGCAAGCAGAGCACCAACACGCCTGGTTCCCAAAGCTGAACCCCCATTCCGGTTCGGCAAAATCAATGCCGTCCAGTCCAGCGTAGTTTGGTGGAAGAAGTTTTGCAATGATGCCGTCAATCCACGCCAGAACTCCAGACTTGCTCGGGCACAGCCAAAGCTGGCTGTGAACCCCGCCGTCTTTCGTAACTAACCCCCAGTTATTCGCCACGCCTTGGACATAGTTCTGAGGATAAGGCAGCGAGGCGAAGACTTCTATACCCTCCCCGGAGGCGAGGGAGAGGAAAGTACTGAGAAAGTCCGCGCCGTCGCTGCCGAACGGAGTGTAATCAGGAGTTCCAGTGTTGAACCAGAAGCTGCCGGTCCCACCGGCCGGCATCTCGTAGACGAAGACGTAGGCGCGGTTGAGGTTGTGCACAACCATCGCGTCCACGAGCTCCTGGCAAATCACCGCGGCGGTGCGCGTAGTGTCCTGGTGCGAAGATGGACGAATGCGAATACCGCGCACGCGCGTCTGCGACTGCGAACCGCCGCTGGCTGCCTCCGCAAATGAAACCTTCACGCTGTCCACATTGCTAGCGGCGACTAGCGTACCTTGAATCCACTGCTCGGCGGTCCAATTTGTTGGCCGCCAGTCCGTGGCCGGGTTGCCATCGAAAGCGCGGCTGGCGGCGTAGCCTCCCTGCTGAGAGGAGGCTGCGGCGGTCACCGCGCCTGGGCTTGTTGGCAGCAGGCGCACCACAGACAAAGAATCATCAGTAGCGTTCCAGCCAACCAGAACGCCCTTCGATTTGTCGAACAGCCAATAGACATTATCGCTCCCAGATACCTGTCTGCAAATGGCCTTGGGCAGCACGTCGTGCAACAGTCCCACGCGGCGGCCGCGCCGCCACGCGGCGCTCGGCACCAGGTTCATCAGAGCGGAGCTGGTGTCGAAGTCTCCCTTGGTTGCGTCCGGCGCAACCGATCTAAGAACTGGCCGCTCGCGAATTGGCATTGTCGCTCAATCAAAGGTTATTGTCACGCGCATGGCGGTGTTGGGGTTCGTGGTCTTGACGTGAATGCTCGACTTGCAGTATACGTCAAGCGGCGGATCTGCCGGGTTCACCGCGGTGCCCACAATGTCGTCAATCTTCGTTCCGGCGGCAACGGTACCGTCGTACACCTCCACCTTCGAGGTAGCGTCACCGATCGCCCACACCTTGACGCGACGCACGGTGCCGGGACTACCCTTGATCGTCTGGTCCGCTTGCGCACCGGAGACTATTGCGTAGGGATAGCCGTCTTCTCTTGGAATCCTCATATCATCCTCCCACAATTGGCGGAGCCTTGCGCTTCATCATGTCGGCAACGCAGGCTTCTTCCACAGCCAGCCACCTCGCGGCGGCCTGTGCTCTCGCCTCCTGCATAACAGCAATCTGCTCTTTTGTCTTGTTGCGCAGCTCAATTGGCAAGTTGGCAATCATGTAGTCAGCCAAGCCCAACTGGTGCGGCTCCGGCAAATACGTAAGCGGATTGGTTGTGCCGGACTCGCTGAACTGCGGAATGCTTCCGAAACCGTGCACCACTAGCAAACCGCTCGTACTGCCAGTTGGCTCGCGGTTCAAAATCATACCGCGGGCCTCGCGCACGAAGATCGTTGGCGTGCCCGTCGAGCTGCGCCACAGCTCGTCGTACAAGTCAAGCCAGCCGGTTGAACCGGCTTCGTCCATCTGGACGCCTGACCAGTAAGCAGTAACCAAGTCAATCAGGTTTGCCGGAAACGTGGCTAGCCTTCCGGACAGCGAAATGCCTGTGGCAGTGCCATCATTGCTCCAGCTAGACTCAAAGTGGCCTACTCTGGTGCTAAGCCTCCCCAACGCCCTGTTGGCGAGCGCGCGGTAGAGGGCGTCACTGCGCGCGACGCCCTCCGCCGCTTGGAAAGCTTCCACTATAGCCGCAACGTCGGCCCAGGTTGCCACTTGTTACCGCCTACGCCGCGGACGCGGTTCCGGCTCTGGTTCTGGTTCCGACTCGGCTTCCGGTATGTACGGCTCGGCTGGCACCGTAAGCGCGGCCAGGAATTCCTCTTTGGTTACCTCCAGCGACCAGGACTTCTTCCCAATTCCTGGGATAAGTTCCCAAACGCTGATAGGCAACCGGCAAATCGCCCCTGGCGGCAGGGTGAACTGGCAGTTCACCACCTCGGTGAACCCACCGGGCGCGACCGGAACTACGTCCACCTGGTCCAACTTGGTGTGGCGAACCAGCTGCGGTTCGTCGGAGATGTTCTTGCAATAGACGGACTTTCGCCTAGCCATTGCACTCTCCTTACGTGGCGACTGTCATAGTTGTAGAGCCGAGGTTAACAACATTCCAGTAGGAGCCGTCGCTAATGAAGCGTACGTATGCCCCAATGCGGTGCCCGCTTGCAAAGGTAATGCTGTCGGCCGTGGCATCGTTCGGTGCCCTAAGCGTGTCTGCCACTGCAGCGGAGATCGTTACGGCTAGGCTGTCGTTGCCGTCCCACAGGAAGTCAATATACGAACCCGCCGGGGCACCGTTTGCAGGCAGCGTCACTGCCACGGTGTCCGCATGAGTCAGTATAATCAACTTCCCGTAGTCGTCCGACGTACACACCCGTGCGTCGGACGAGTCCACAACTACCTCTTGCTGCTTCGCCTGGAGCGCGCAGTGAATCAGCGCGTCCTTCTCGACTGTAATCGATTCAAACAACTGTCCCATTGTTCTTTCTCCTTTACTTTTTCGGCTCCGTTGGGGCCTTTTTTACACTTCGCTCTTGAGCTTCCCGAAGCTGCGCCTGGTATCTCCGTAGCTCCACAATGCCTCCCTCTAGTCGGAGCCTTTGATCTTGGAGGTTCCTCAGTTGCGCTTCGAGGCTCACGATGTCTGACACTACTTGCCTGTAGACGCCTTCTAACTCTGCGATGCGGGCGGCGAGTGGGTTCGGCGCGTCCGAAGGCTGTCCGAGCGCTACCACGCCGCCCGCACACAAGATCAGAAGCACCAGACCCACTAGCAAGCGCCTCATGCCATTTCTCTCCTTTGTGGAGCCGTTCACGGCAGACCCGCAAACGCGCTTTGCATCCGTCCCTTGAGCTCTACCCATTCGGCAACCCCTGAGGCATACACAGCATCATCGTTGACGTTACCGTTGAGCAGGTTGTGTTGGTCCATATCCAAGAGTCGCGCGAGCAGGTTTCTCGCATTGCTCACGGCGGTTTCTAGCGGCGCGAGCTTTGTGCACGCGTCGTCTATCACCGATCGCTGGGCAGTGCTGAAAACAGCCATCTGTATGCTCCCTTCTCCCACTCGACCTAGTAGTCCGCGTAGACGGGGATGTATCCCGTAGTGCCGTTCATGTTCACCTTGATCTTGTGCGTCGTGGTGCCTGCGGGACTCCCAGTGTCGGCGCTGAAACAGCCGTCTACCGACTGCGTGGACAGGAAGTACGTGAACCCGGAACCTGAGTGGGTAATCTGGATAGCGTTATCCTGATCTCCAGCCATGTTCCAAAGCTCCAGAGCCGTCTCCTCAAACGGGTCCGTATTACTGGAGGCGTCATCGCAGAAGACTTGCAAGCCCCTCGCGACCGAACCGGCCGTGTGGTTCTCGGTGGTCGCCTCGATGTGGTATCCGAAGTTCCCACCGATCATGGTCTGGACGTGCCCGACGTTGGCTGGGTAAGCCCAGCCCTCGACGCCAATCAGCGATGCTTGCGCGGCCATGTCATTTGTCGCGTGGCTGTGCTTGGCGATGAACTGGCCACCATAGATGTTGCCGTCGGTCAGGTTCGCGGTGTTGGTCACGACGCTCTTTATCCCAACTACACCGGCACCGTCAGCCGTGTGCGCGCCAGAAGTCGTAATTCTCGATAGCACGCCAGAGTACCCACCGTTCACGCCGCTGTATGTGCCTGTCACGTCAATGGCCGAGCTTCCATAGCCGCCGCTGTACGTGATGTTCGTACCGTTTAGGTAGGTACTGTCTGTGGTCAGGTCAACAACCTGGTTGTTGTTCTCTGTACTTTGGGATGTTAGCGTCCGCTGAATGTCCAAGTAGGCGTTGTCGAGGTTGAGCACCCCATCTGCGGCCTCATCAAGTGTAGCACCATTCTGAAACCGTACATCATATGTGAATGTGCCATGGCCGGTGGGCGTTCCACCATTCACGTCGTAGGCGATACTCGTGCCCTGGTTGCCACTGGAGTTGTGATATACAACCACACCCTGGGAGGTAGTGGCTACGCCGCCAGCCAATCCGTCCAGGCTAACTTCAAGGCCGCGGGCGTTGGTGGTGGTCTTGGCCTTGATATCCGTTGAGATGTAAACTCCCGTCAGACCACCCGTGTTTGCATCCGGCTGCCGTGCTTTGATCTGGGCCCCACGAATAGTTCCACCGCTCGCGTTGCTACCTGCATTGGCAACAACATCAAGCGCCTGCATCGATCCACTGGCCAAGGCATTCGTAGTCTGGGTGGCGCTGATGTAGAACGGCGAGCTCCCTGTTGCCCTGGTAGGATTCAAAGTCCAGGTTGTTATGTAACGCACTGTGCTTGCAGGCGTTAGCGTCAGGGAAAGCGTCTGTGCACTGCCGTCCAGTGATAGCCTGGTGTTGCTGGTAGTCCCCAGATAAAACCTTTGCGTAGCCCTTACGCTATCGTACGTAATACCGGCCAACGCAACCGCGGTGGGAAGCAAAAGCAACGCCACCGCCAAGGCAAGAATCTTCAGTTTGCTTATTTCTTATCTCCTGTTACTATATTGGATTGGGGGCCGCCCAAAGACGGCCCCCGTTTCCGTTACGAGATGTCGATGTCCTCGATACGCAGGGACGTGTCCGCCCGCTCGAAACCGAGGTTGCCGAAGTATCGGCTCCACCGCTCGTGCGTTAGGTTTCGCGTCCCTGGGCTCTCGAACTGAGTCTTCCCGCCGTACATGAACGGCCCCAACGGAAAGACATCCCAGAAGGCGCAGCGCGCGGCGTCCAGGAAGATGACCGTGCCGTCGGCACAAGTCGGAATGGTTATCACCGGAATGACCTTGCCGCCCGCAGCCTCGCTGCGGAAGCCGTTCAAGATCAGACCAGGCACCACCCGGCCATCATCAATGTTCTGGAAGCCGTTTTGCTCGTTCTTGGCAGTTGCCGACCACCACCGCTTGGTCTTGGCGTTGCAAAACGCAAGTAGCCGATCCGGATCCGGCCCGTCGTTGATCTGAAATAGGTAGTCCAGCTCCAGGTCAACGTCGGCCATGTCGGTGGTAAGAGCGGTGCCATCCGTGCCACCGCGGTCACCGCCACGCGACACCCTGGCCTTGAACATACTGTTCGCAGCCGCCGAACGGTCCAAACCCTGGACAGTCACGCCGTGCCAGCAGTGGTTGTAGGCATTGCCAGACTCGGTGAATTCGGCACCAGCGTCCTGCGCGTCGTCCACAATTCCGTGGATGCCCATCGGCAGGCCCCACGAAGAGAACTTGTGGTCCGACGTCAGAACGACCGCCCCGGCAATGAAAACGTTGTCGCTGTTTGCCGGAACGCCCTTGCCATCCGGGTCGATTGCCGAACCTGCAATGGCGTTGCCGCCGCTGTCGGTCCTGGCGGTAATCCGGAAGGTAGCGGTGGTTGCGCTGGCGCGCTTGTTCAGTTGGTCAACAACAACCTCGATCGCCTTCCTGGTCCAGGCCGCCGTACCCACAATGTCTGCCACGGTGTGGATCTCAATCAACATCCCCTCGAACATCTGGTCGGCGGCAAACCAACCGTAGTTCGCCTGGGAGTTATCAAGAGTCACCACGCGCGTGCTGGCATTGTAGGCAGATACCCTTCCCAGCCTGCCGGTTCCGTCCCCGAACCAGATGGCGTTCAGCAAGGCCTTGACGCCGTCAACGTGTCTGAGGAACGAATCCGTAACGAGAGCACGGAACCCGGCCTCGTCGCGGGCGAACTCCAGACGCTCCTGCGTCCAGCCTATCGAACCCATGATCTGCTTCGGGTACAGGGTGGCAAAGGCCATCGTGGTTGTTCCAGGAAGTCGCACATCCTGCGCTTCCGCCCGGCCACCGGCAATCACTTGCCGCGCCGTGGCGTAACGACCCAGTTTGATGTAGTCGCCCATCACCACTCCGCCGATTGACCTTATGTCTCGGCTGAGTAGGTTATACAGCACGTTCCGATAGGCGACCCGTTCCTCGATGTCCGCCCGCACGTAGGGGTGCGTAAGAACCGCGGACAGCGCGGACCCAACGTCGCCAGTTGTAGCCATCTCTTACTCCTTAATCCGAAGTGAACTCGACGTGCCCTTCCGTAATCCTTGCTTCGGTCTTGGCTTTCTCGCGTTCCTCCGGAGTCATATCCCTGTATTCCTTGGCCCCGGACACCGCCGGGGTTCCACCCAAGGTTGGCGTTGTCCGCTCGGCGGCTTGTCGGTTGGCTGCCAGCTGCTGCCAGCCCATTTCGGCCATGTCTACTCGAACGGCCTGCACCGAATCAGCCACCAGCCCTTGGAGCTCCTCTTCGGTAACGTCGGACTTGTTCTCGCCGCGCGCTTCAACAAACGCGCTCCAACGCTCCTCAAATTCACTCCAAACTTCCCGGTCCACTCGTCGAGCGGCTTTCTCCGACAGGCCCGGAACCAACACCTTCCGCGCCGAGACAGTCAACGCGCGCAGCCCGCGCTCGATTGCCTCTTCGTGCTCCTCGCGCTCTGCTGTAACGTCAGCATTGCGAAGTGTGTCCACTTCTGCGCGAAGCGAAGCAAGCTCCTGCCGGATTGCTTTTGGCAGATCGCGCAGAGACTCTAGGTACTCCACAAGCTCTGGGGGGAGTCTACCGCCATAAGCCTCGACCAATCCTTCGGAGTCCGGCTCTGCTTTCTTCGGCTCGGCTGCCCCTACCCGTAGAGCTTCCGCGCGCTTTTCGAGCTCCTCGACTTCCTTCTTGCGGTCTTCGACCGCCGACTGAAGCCTCTCAAGCTCGCGCGCCGACCTGTGAATCTCACGCGTCGCTGCACGCTCGGAGTCGCCAAACACAAACTTCGGCTCCTCCGCCGCTGCGGTTTGCTGCTCCTTTCCGGGCTCGCCTGTCGCTTGTTGTTCAGTTTTTTGCTGCTCGCTCATCTCTGTCTCCTGTCACCCGCATTTGCGGGAAGCGAAGATTACGGCCTTCGCACACCGAGTTTAACGGGCGCATAATGCGTCCGATGCGACGATTACGGCCGTCGCCGCCGACGTGCCCTGCTGCGACGAGCACGACGCTTCCTAACTCGCTCAGGGAGCCGCTTTATGTTGGACGTCTCGTGCGCCCAACGCCTAGCGGTGCCTTTTGGCAGATCGCCGCGGGCCTCTGCCGCAAACATGAAACGTTGCTGAGCACGACTCTTGAAAGGCATTATGCTGCCCTCACCCTTCTCCTTCTCCGCAACCTAGCAAACGTCCGCGCCAGCACCGCGCGCCGTTTCATCTGGGTGCTGTAGTTACTGCCTTTAGCAAGCACGCGACTAATCATGCCGGCGGTTGACGTTCCCGCCCGCTTCGCCGCGGCCGAAAACGCGCCAACCGTGCCCTTGCGTTCCATCCCGCGCTTTACACCAGCAATCCAAAGCGCCATACTAGGCTCCTTCCGGCAGTTGCGGCCCCGCAGCTGCTAGTTGCACCGCCATCTGCGCAGCGATTATCTCTGCTTGCTGCTGCAGCTCCACAACCGCTTTCACCTTAGCTTCTAGTTCCTCAAACGGCCCGTAGACCACCGAAAGCTGCTGGTCCACGTCGTCCAGACCCGTGTCTCGCAGCGTGCTGCGCGCGGCATATTGATGTGCTAGATTTTCATACGGCCCGCGCAGCCTCGCGCCGAACGCCTCCATCCGCGCCTGCTGCTTCATCGCAGGGGTCATATGAGGCGTCGCCACAACTATCACGTCCCTCGTGTTGCGCAGGTCCGCGCCTTGAAACCAAGTCACCTCTCTCCTGGTGCCAATGCCGTCCAACTGCCTCGGAAGAATATAATAGACTCTAGCCAGTTCCAGCTTCTGTCTGGCAATCTCGGTAAGATGCAAGTTCGTGTAGCGCATCAGATGCCACGTGTTCACCTGAATGTCTCCCTCGCGGGAGATCATCAACTCGCCAACGCGAACCTCCTTCTCCATGGTCTGCCCGAGGCTGGGTACGTTCACGCCCGTTTTCTGGTGCAAGTTGCGGTCAAGTTGCTGGCGGCGCATTTCGGCTTGCTGCCAGTCTATGGTGTATCGCATGGGCACGGCTTCCACGCCCGGCCCCAGCACGGTAATCTTCGCCCCGGTCTTCGGGTTGTACACAACCTGGCGAATGCTCCTGGCGTCCGGGGCGACCGGGCCGGTCACCGCCATATCGCCGCGAACCTGCTTGCTCGCTGCCTCGTGAAGCAGAGTCACCAGCGCGTTCAGTTGCCGCTGGTCGCCCATCACCAGCTCAATCAATCCTTGTGGATACAGCCTGCCTGGGATTGGATACCACCCCGCCTTCGCAAAAGGCCACTGCCCCGCCTGCAGCGGGTGCGATGCAACTAGATGGTCACCCACCCTGACGAAGCACCAGCCCTCAGGGTATCGCTTCCCTGGCGGAATCCAAAGCTGGTCCACCACCGCGGCGGAGCGCATGGTCTCGCGCTGTTGGTGCGCGCCACCCCAAACCACATTCATGGAAAGCGCATCGTAGAACAAGGTGGCGTCGGCGACGGTCTCCGGCTCGACCGTTACACCGTAATACTCCTTTACCCAATCAACGTGCCGCGCCTCGGAAAGAAACAGAAACCTCGGCGGCCAGGTCTTGCTATACGGGTCCTTAAGATAGCTGAATGGGTCCACCTCCTGGGTGGAGAGATCGCCCTCAGCAAAAAGCGGATCACCACCCTCCGGGTCGTAGATGGTGAACCGCAGACACTCCCCTACACCCATCAGCCACAGCCACTCGGCCTCGCGGAGCATGTATTCCTTATCTATTCGGTTGCGTTGATCCAGAAATGCGCTTCCGAGCTGCGCCGCGAATACGTCTTGCGGATCTGTACTATTCTCCGGTACCGCTTGAAGACGAGGAAGGTTCTGTGTTGCCACTGCCACAAGTTGTCTGCAGTAAATAGGCAGCTGATTATCCGTGAGGCGAAAGTCTTCAGTGGCGACCGGCCTAACTTGTCGTGTGTCGAAACGCTGCAAGGCGCTCTCAATAACGTCACGCCACTGGTCCCCCGCCCAGAACCGCAAGGCCTGGAGGAAAAGCCGCAAGTAAGGATCGCGGTGACGCTCGCAGAGTGACTTCTCTGCGCGCATCCAAGCAATCAGCTTCGGCAGGTCCCAGCCTTTCTCGGGAACCGATTCCACATTTGTCGCGATAGTCATGCTCATAGGTACGTACTTTCGCCAGGCTCAGCCTCTGCACGCAGGCGGTTTATCTCTGCTACCCTCGCAACCGCCTCGTCAAAATCCTCCGGCAGGTTGCCTTCGGGCATGGGTTCGCTCCCAGGCCTCCTGAAGTTGCGCTGAATTTCGCGCTTGAGTGCCTCCCTGGAAGTAAGCTCCCCCAGAACACCTGGCGATTGCGCTTGAACACGATCGAGCAGCCGCTCCACAAACCCTTCCCACTTGCGCACCGCCAACGCGTGCCTGACTTCGCTCCACAACACCCATGCAAGCACAACAGCCCCGACCAACAGCCCGAAGTCGCTAGCCACTCTCGCCTCCCCAGGCCACCGCATCGTCCAGCGCGTGCGCGCCGGTCCTTTCCGCAGCGGCCAGCTTCTCGAAAACC
>Ga0315314_1001096_pt1 | contig 25552 bp, 27 predicted proteins | sample TDP9_MG_FD_203631 | JGI IMG/M metagenome (GOLD analysis project Ga0315314, IMG submission 203631) | Freshwater sediment microbial communities from Lake Towuti, South Sulawesi, Indonesia - TDP9 | ecosystem: Environmental > Aquatic > Freshwater > Lake > Sediment | place: Indonesia: South Sulawesi... | reverse complement strand
AGTTGGTGGGACAACAAATAGGAGTCGATGAAGTTAAGTCCAGCTTAATGCCCTCTGACAAAGTAGATTATGTAAAAGAGCTCCGAGCCCAAGGTCACCACGTTGCCATGGTAGGCGACGGCATCAATGATGCACCAGCACTGGCCAGTTCCGATGTGGGAATAGCAATGGGTCTGAGAGGAACAGACATAGCTATCGAGACAGCGGGCATAGTCCTAGCAACAGACAATCTTAACCGAATTCCAAAACTATTCAGGATTAGCAGGGCAACAATAAAGATAATAAAAGCCAATATAGCGATTGCAATGGCTGTTAACATTCTCGGAATCGCATTTTCAATGTATGGCGTTCTTCCACCTTTGCTGGCTTCCGTAGTTCACGAGAGTAACGCTTTAGTGGGTCTGTTCAATTCGCTTAGACTTCTACATGTGGATTGACTTCATGCGCATAGTCCTGACCTAATTTGCTTGTAGCTGAGTGAAAGTTCAAATAAACGATGAAGATTCTCCACCTCGAAATGAGAAAAAACAACTATCCCAAGAATTCGCATAATTAAAGGTCAATCTAGAAAACCCAGAAGAATCAGCTTTTTTTCAAAAGAACCTCGGAAATCCCATAAAGAGCGCCGGGGAAGGGATTTAAGCACCAATTTACTAGTAAAGGTCTACCCGTCATATAAATCAGCGAGAGTTCGAAATCTCTCCCGGACTACCATTGTACCGTGAACAGAGCGAGGCTTAAATTCTCGGTCTGAGAAAACTTCGAAAGATTCTTAAGTTACGTTTGATGATTTGTTCATATGATGGAAATGTCAATTAAGAATTTCAATTTCCATAAACTCTTTCTCAAGGCGTTGTCTAATGAGACTAGGCTACTAGTGCTGGAGTCACTTAGGATTAGACCAAAATGCGTGAGTGAGATAAGCGAGAATCTTGGTTTCGAGCAGAGCAGGGTATCCCATAGCTTGAGGTGTCTCTGTAACTGTGGTTTTGTTGAAGTGGAACGAAAAGGAAAAAAGAGGATTTACAGTCTAAACAAAGAAACAATCGTTCCTTTGTTTAAAACAATTGAAAAACACGTTGCCACATACGGGCAACGATTGGTCGCATGCGAAACTTTGGCTGACGTTACGGCCCAAGCTGACCAAGAGGTGTAGCACAAATGGGCTCAGGCAAATCCGCAAAAGAGGAGCAATGTTGTTACACGTTAACCTCAGAGGAAATAAGGGTCTTGAAATACATCTTTGAGACCATATTGAAGACTGGGAGGGCTCCCACCACAAGAGAAATGCAATTGGCACTCAAAAAATCTGCCGACTACATAATTGAGACTCTGGATAAACTTGAGCAGAAGGATATTCTTCTAAGAAAAAGAGGAACCCAAGAAATCTTAAGCATATACCCTCTCTCCCTAACTCCTACGGAACATCAAATAATCCTAAAAAATGAGAAACGATTGTTCGCGATGTGCGCTGTCGACTCCCTCGGAATGCCCATAATGTTCAACAGAAACACCAAGATCATATCACAATGCGAAAAGTGCAAACAAGAGATAGCAATCGAAATCAAAGACGAAAAAATTGCATGGACCTCACATCCCACCATTATGATTTGGAGTCCCGCTCGTCAAATAGCTCCAGCTGCAGAAACTTGTTGCCCGATGGTAGACTTCTTCTGCTCCAAAGATCACCTTCAAGAATGGATCAAAGAAAACCCTGATTTGATCGGCAGAATCAGTGAAATCGAGGAAGCTTTCCCAAGGATCAAGCGGTGTTGGAGACCCTATGGCGAAATACTTGGATTTCGATAATGGGTCGTTAATTAAGTTAGTAAGGTTAAGAGTGAATTGCCAAAGTTTCTGTGCAAAAGGTGTGGTCGAACTATTAAAGTAGACTTTGAGCCCTGTTGCGCGCCTGATTCTGTGTGCAAAGTAAAAAGTCCAGAGTGTTGCGGACAACCTATGATTGAAATTATTGATGATTGACGTTCTTTTCAGATGCACACAGTTTCGTTCAAAGAACCAAAAGTGAAAGTGCTGGGGGATTTGAACCCCGATAATCAAACCGATATTTTCCTCTAGTCAGACTCGTCATTCATCTTAATTAGTCCGAGGTGAGAAATTTAAACGAGATAAGTCACGTATCCCGGGCTACCAAACTTTAGCGTTTAGTTTAAACTAACTCTGCCGTGGATGAGCTGTGAAGTGAAATGTCACCTAACTCGGACATATTTATAAAATTCAAATGAGACAAGACTTGTAGCAAAAAAGTGATAGCCTGGGAAGGTAAGCAACATGGGAAAGATAACTGTATTTGACCATGTATCCCTTGATGGATTTTTTGCAGGGCCAAACGGTGAGATAGACTGGTTTCAAATGATTCATGAGGATGAATGGAACAGGTACACTCATGAACAGCCGATCTTATCCGGTAATACATTGATGTTCGGTCACACCACCTACGAAATGATGAAGAGCTTCTGGCCAACTCCGGAAGCTGCAAAAATCGATCCAGACATGGCCAAGGTCATGAATAATAGTCCGAAGATAGTCTTTTCAAAAACGCTTAGAGGCATCCAGGAAGGGCCTAATTGGAAAAACATCCGGATCCTTAACGAAATAAGACCAAAAGAAATCCTCAAATTGAAAGAGAAGGAGAATATCACGATACTCGGTAGCGGCACCATCGTACAGCAGCTTGCAAACCTTGACCTCATCGACGAATACGACCTTGTGGTCGTTCCCATCATTTTGAGCGTTGGCAAGCCCTTGTTCAAAGATGTCAAAAAGGCGAATCTGAAGCTTCTTGAGGCAAGAGTGTTCAAAAATGGAATTGTTTTGCTGGGCTACCAACCGATAAGGCAACCTGCGCAATGAAGAAGGAATTTGTACCGTCGAGCGCACGCGAATCGAGCTGAAGCGGATTAGCTTTTCAGTTGTTCCGAGTTTTATTTCCAAGAAGCTTCAGCCTAAAGAAGAAGGGATGATACTAGGTGTCGGTCAATCCGTGTCAAACGTAGCGCAGTTCCCAGTCCCATAGTGGGAGGATTTTTGCTGCAATCTACTGGGATAAGCAACTCCTTTCGTACAATCCCATTTTACTAGTAAAAAATATGTTCACTTATGCTTGAGGAGAGTTCGAATCTCTCCCGGGCTACCAAACTCTAGAGTGTAATTTATACTATTTTGCCGAGGGTTTCGCTCATCTCCCCTCTTTTTTTGTTTTCATTGGCAATTGGAGGTTTACGTTAGGATATGAGTGAGGTTTCGGATGTTAGGAAGGCGTTTGAGGATTCTCTGCGAAAGATTGATGAGCTTATCGAGGGCATGCGTGTTGAGCGGGATAGGGTTAAGGCTGAGTTTGAGCGCCGCTTGGAGATGGTTCGTTTTGGGCAGGTTGATTGGGAGCGGTTTGAGGAGTTTTTTGAAGAGCCTTACGTGATTGTTCCGAAGAGGCCTAATGAATGGTACGTTATCGCACCTAAGTGGCTTGATTTTCAGATCGGATGGTTGGAGCGGTCGACTAAGGGTTACAACATTTTCGTGGTAAACCAGTACGTGAAGCTGTTTAGCTCTGTTCCCTCGGCGTTGAATGAGAAGTTTCGGTTTAAGGAGTCCTTACCAGTCAAAGTTTATGACGGCATGCTGCTGACGGGCAAGGAGCTTCAAAGTGAGGCTTGGGAAAAGTACAAGCGGTTTTTGTCAAGGCGCGAAGGAGAAGACCGCATACGGATTAAGAAGGGCTACGAGTTTAAGCTGATTGCGCAGATGATTGAGGACGGCACGTTACCGTTTTTGGCGAGGCCTCCTGTTGAAGAGGACCTGCGTGATTGGAATGGTCTTCAGCTGAGAGGCTATCAGGAAGAGGCCTGGAGGGAATTTCTGAGCAAAGGCGCTATTGGGGTTTTCTGGGCTTTTGGCTCGGGCAAGAGCTTGTTTGGAATCTATGCTCTAGCTAGGGTTAAGGGTCGCAAGCTTGTTGTTGTCCCGACTTTGACTTTGAAGGAGCAGTGGCTGGAAAGAGTAGCTAAGTTTGTTCCTCAGTTCCGTTCTGAGATTGACGTGCAGACGTACCATGCCTATGAGAAGATTCGGAACAAAGAGTACAGCATCGTTGTTTTTGATGAGTGTCAGCATCTTCCAGCTGATACTTTTATTCGGCTTGCGACGCTTAAGGCGAAGTATCGTATGGGCTTTAGTGGGTCGCCTTATCGTGAGGATGGTCGGGAAAACTACATTATTGCGTTGACTGGCTTTCCGATTGGCATGGCCTGGGAAGAGCTGCTCAAGCTGCAGGTGGTTAAGGAGCCGGTATTTAGGGTCTACATTTTAAAGGATAACAAGGATAAGCTGCGAAAACTGGAAGAGCTGCTACGTGTTCCGATGAAAACTATTGTCTTTTGTGATTGGCTTGAGCTTGGGGAGAGAATCTCGAAGATGTTTGGTGTTCCGTTTGTTTATGGTCAGACTAGGGAGCGGTTGGATGTTATTCGTCAGAGTCAGGTTTGTGTGGTTTCAAGGGTTGGAGACGAAGGCTTGTCTCTTCCGGACATCGAGAGAGTGATTGAGGTTGCCTTTCTTTTTGGCAGTCGGATGCAGGAGAGTCAGAGATTTGGGCGTTTGATGCACTCAACGAAGGTGGAGCCTGAGCACGTCATTCTGATGACGGAAGAGGAGCTGCAACGGTATGAGAAGAGACTCTACGCCATAATTGAACGTGGCTTTCGAATCGAGTACATAAGGTGATTTTTTGGCTGAAGCCTCTTGCGACGACCATATCTCTTCGCGGAAGAAGTATGACAGTCAGAATAGTCATAGTCAGAGCCTAAGGCAAGCTGTTTACGATTTGCTTGATAAGAATCCATTGTTGACTGCGCAGCCACTGTGTAAGTTGTTGAATTTGCCTTATCGCCGCTACCGAGACTATGTTGCTCATCTCCGATCAAAATGGAGGTATGACCACAAGAATGGGCTAGGGCTAAAGTGCCTAAGTTTTCATGGTGTGCATGGTTGGGTTTTGGTGCCTGCAAATGTGGATCGCATGAGGGCTCCGTTGGTTGGTTGGGTGCAGTCGCGGGCTAGGAACAGGATGTTGGTGTGGAAGGATGAGTACGGCAGGCTTGAGTGGTTTGAAACTGGGCGTTGTAAGGTTTGGGTTCGGAAGCCTGCGAATAAGGGGCGTGCTTTGCAGCTTGTTTGTAACGGGTTTAGTTTGAGTGGTCTGGTTACCGATATGAAGGTGTTAGATGGGATTTTGGCGAGTTTGCGTTTGAAGGGTGGCACAGCGGTAGTCGACACTGGTGAGCGGTTGCCGTATCTAGTGATTGATGTGTTCAGGCTTTCTAACGGCATCAAGATTAAGACTGGTGATGACTCGCATCCGACGTGTTTTGAGATTGAGTTTTCTTATCCAGACTGGGCAGAACGAAACGAGAGGTTGCTTCAGGACCTCCTCCACAGCATGAATGGCATAAAGGCATCGACTGGAGTTCAGAATCCTCATAGTGAAAACTTGGGTTATGTGGCGTGAATGTACGTGGTAAGAAACTGCATCATCACAATGCGGTTTTTTCGACTGTTGAGAGGCATGGAAAATTGATGGACTTTTCACGCTTGCCTATTTCATCAGCTGTTCATGTAGGTTGGATGTGCTCAGTTTTAGCCAGTGGCAACATTGCAGTTTTCATTGTTTGTGAGGTTTGAGACGTTTTTGACAGCTGAACCATCACAAACCTCGGAAAAAGAGGTTGAAGAACAGCCTAAGAAACGTTCGCAGTATGATAAAGTGGGCAAGTATCAGTATCTTTTGAAGAAACTTAAGGCGTTTGACAAGCGGTGGAAGACGGTTGAAGTGTTTATGCGGCTTTTGTCGAAGGGGTTGGAGCATAGTCTTGTTTTTGAGCCTGAATACATTCAGGATATCGCTTGTCGCGATGAGGTCGATAGACAAATTTTGTGGGAGTTGCGTGGCGCTGGAGAATACGGCATGCTCCCAAGGGACGTAGCGGCGAGGTTAGGTGATAGACGGTTCACACGGTTCTATGTGACAGCTCGTTTAATGCAGATGAATAAGAAACTTGACGCCATGTTGGGTCAACGTGTGGCTGAGAAAAGAGGCAAAAACTGGGCGCTAACAAGCTTCATGCGAGAAGCCTGGGACTCAACCAAGGAAGAAATATAAACAGTGCTGGTACAAGTGACAGGTTAAATTATATACCTGGAGTCCAGGTACTAGTATCATGCAACTTTCTCAAGACATATTCTCTGAAAAACTTAGATACAGCCGAGAATTGATAGAGACGCTAATCGAGGACAAAAAGCCTTACGTTCTTTTCTCAGGCGGAAGAGACAGCTTAGCAACGTTGCACCTAGTTAAAGCAGTTTCAGAAGCCAAAGGGATAGAGATACTGGCAGTATTCGTTGATACAACCAACGCAACCCCAGGAAACAAGAAATATGTAAGACAAGCTTGTAGAAAATTTAAGGTTGGACTAAAAATACTCTATCCGAGACAGGATTTCTTCTCTCTAGTCAAGAAATGGGGATTTCCAACAGTTACTAGAAGATGGTGTTGTTACCATCTCAAAATTGAACCTCTCCGGATTTTTTTTAGAAAAACAGATGGTCAGAAAATCATATTTGACGGAACCAGGGCAGAGGAATCCGCCAAAAGAAAGAAATATCCAGTTATTGGCTGGCACAAGCATTTCAAGTCCCTCAACTGTCATCCGATCTTTCATTGGAACAAAGATGATGTTGTTGGGTATCTTCACACCAATGGATTAGCCGAAAACCCTTTATACAAAATATTCCCGAGGGCGACAGATTGCTGGTGCACTGCATTCAAGACGCCAAACCAATTTAAGGCGTTAAAAGAAAACTTTCCAGAGTTTTTCCAAGAGTTTGTAATATTGGAAAAGTCTTTGAAAACCAAAGGAAGTGCACTTTTTAGGTCGGGAAAGAAAGTATATCTACGGGATATTTGACTTGAATGGAGCTCCCTTAATAGTCGAACCTTGGGATGGCCTGCCATGTCTGCCCATACCAGGCTATACATTGAACAGATACTCAATCTATCGGACAATCTTCATCGAATGGACAAAATGGATTAAGCCTAAAGCTAATTGGATTGGCTATTTGGATCTTACGGCAGGACCAGGATATAGCAGAGTTAAGGAATCTAGCAAAACTGACATTCAAGTGGCCGCTACTCCGATTATAGCATTGAAAACTGAGCCTAAGTTCACTCACTTTATATTTGTCGAGAGGGAACCTGAAAGTTATAATGCTCTTGGAAAAAGAATCAAGACCTATCATGCTGAAAGGAATTGTCGTGTCTTACCTGGAGATGCCAACGAGATTATACAGTCAGCCATGAAATTTCTAGAGGGTCATTGCCTTGTTTGTGTCGATCCATTTAGACCCACTGATATAGCATGGAAGACTCTTGAAAAAATATTAGAAGAAGAACTCTGGGACTTACTAACCGCATATCCCGCGCCCCTCACCCAAAGGGTAATAGGCAGACGAAGTGGGCGACTCTACGTTCCAGGTGTGCATCAACACATGCCCCCTGGCTTCGAACTCAATATAAAGAAAGGAGCCCTGAAAACCAGTGCCAAATTCTGTCGTGAAAAAATTTGCGAAATATTTCACAGGAGTTCAATTCACATTATAGTACGCGAAGTTCCATATCCAATGCTGTTTTGCACGAAAGACTTTAAGCTGGCAGACCAAATATATCAAAAACTGAAAATAGAAAGGTGTCACGATGAAATCATTCGAAAAGAATGAAACTTTAAAAGAACTAAGAAACCTTTTGATTAAGAACGTTGAAAAAGAAGGAAAGCTCAAGAAACAGTTTTTTGGAGAATTCACTAGCCTGCTTGATGAATTGATGGATACAGTTCATACGGAATTGGAAAAGGGCAAAACTTTTGATGAGATAGAAAGAACCGTAACAGATTTCTTCACAAAGAAAAAAGAGGAGATAGTATCATGAATATCGAGAAAATAATCGTTGTCGGCTTCAAAGCCTTCAACAAACCTTATGAGTTTGTCCTTGATGAAAGATTAACGGTTATTTTTGGTCCTAACGGTACCGGGAAAACTAGTTTGTGCGATGCTGTCGAGTGGGGATTTCTCGGTAAACTGCCCCAATACAAAAGTATGGAGGCAACGTTAGAAGACGCGATCCTAAACCGAAACAATCCCAACCGAGAAGCAAAGGTAACTATATCTCTCAAGGATGGAGAACGAAAAACCGTAATGGAAAGAGGCGCAAAATCCAAAAAAGTCTGGAAGCCAACTCAGGGTGCCAAACTCAAGGTATTGGCGGGTCAAGAAATTGAAATAATCCCAGACACCTTTCTTGCAACGGTCTATTTACGTCAAGAAGCGCTCCGTGAGTTTATCGAAGCAAAACCTGAAAAAAGGAGGCCAGTTATAAGCTCACTTCTTGGATTAGAATTTCTTGAAGCTCTCGGAGGAGGCATAGATGAGTCTGCCGGGTTAATCGGATCTGAAAAGCAGACGCTGTCAGATTCGATTGAGGATAGAAAAGGGGAACTTGTGAAATATAAGGACGAAATTGCATCTCTAGAATCCTCAAAAACTTTAGTGAAAGAAAAGTGGAAACTATCTGAAGAACAACTTAAACATGAACTCAAACTTTCTACTATGATTTCAAAGGCAAAGCATCTTTTCGACAGGCTGAAAAGCATCGGAGAAACCCTAGACCTCACGATGCCGATGGAATTTAAGGAAGATCTACCTACTGTCCGCGCTTTTTCTGAAAAACTGTTAGAGATCTACAGAGAATGGAGCTTAAAGATTTCACAAAAACTTGTCAAGTTTGAAGAGTTAGAGAATGAGATTGCAGATCTGGAGCAAAATATCGAAGAATGCGATGAAAATTCAATTAACCAAAATATCCAATCCATCGAAGAAAAAACAAAGGCAAAAGAAAAGGAGTTAGGGGTTAAAGACTCATACTCTAAAGTATTGGTTTCTGGGGAGGAATATTTCCGTCTAGCTACGCCCAAAGAATGCCCATTATGCGAGAATGAAATCAAAGACCCCTCAATTACTCTTGATCGCATAGGGACCAGAAAAAGAGAATTGGAAGAAGGAAAAGAAATCGAGAGTCTTTATCAAGAAATAAGGAAACTACAACATGAGAGAAGTGAGCAAAAACTAAAACTGGATAATCTCCGTTCATGGAGAGAAGAAAAAGAAAAACTAGAAAAAGAGTTTGATCCAGAGGCCTATAAAGAGACAAAACAATCTGAGAAGGACTTAGAGGCATTCAATAAAGAAGCTTTACTAGTCATTGATATTCACAACATCTTTAAGAAAGAACAAGAATCAGCCCAGCGTTTTCCTACTTTGCCTTCGGAAGACGATGTAAACAATGATGAAAAAAAACTCCAAAAGTTAACGCATCTCCACGAACTAGTGAGCATTTTAGATGCGCAGTTCAGAAGCTTTTTGCCGATGTTCGTTCAACAAAGGATCGAATCCCTAAACCCCACGATAAACGAGTTTGCAAATATTCTATCTCCACACCCAACTTTCTCAAGAATATCAATCGTGTACGACGACAAAGGTTATTGGCTCAAAGGTATTGGCGAGAAAAACCGGACGACCTATGTCCAAACGTTGTTCAGCACAGGCCAGTTAAATGAGGCAGCAGTTCTTATTCTTCTTGCAATGGCAAAAAAGGCGCCGCACAACTTAAGATTCGTCATTTTAGACGATCCAAGTCAATCTCTTGACAAGGACGGTAAGAGAAGATTGGCCGAATTGTTGGCGAAAGCTTCGATAGATAAACAAATGATAGTCTCAACCATGGACATAGAATTTGCTGAGTTCATCAAGTCTTCTTATCCAAAAGCCACAATCTTCAGATTTTTAGGATATCAGAATGAGAAAGGACCGGTTATTGGAAAATGATCCCTGATTACATACTACTCGTAGTAAGGTGGTCCTATATGCCGACAAACCGTGCTTCGACAAGAAATTTTCCTAGTGAAGCACGAAGAATTCTGATGGGTCCAATTGCGACTGGCTCGAAACATTATCCTTGGATATTAGAGCAAGGGTTAGAAAAATTCCTTGAACCATATATATTCTCACTCATTAAGCCCAAGGAACATAAAAGGACGCGAGGAAGAGTAGGACCAGCTGAGGGGGCTATAGCCGTTTTCAAAATTAAACAGAAAATTGACGAAAATGATGTTAAAAGACTCATTGACCTACTCAGCAAGTTTTGTGAAGAATGGAAGACCCGAGGCAAATATGGCATCAGAATAGTTTCTTATCAAATCGCCGTTTCCAATTTAATAGTCTATAGATAATCAGAAATTGGTCCTATAAATTCGCCGCAACTGTTATCATAAATGCAGCCCAGATAAATAAGAAAACGATTGGAAGCACGTAGGCAAGTTTTCGGATTTCAATACCGCCGAGTTTCTCTGGATATATGTCCGGTGTCTTGGTTGATTTTGCCAATTTCCTTGCCTCGGTTTTGTAGTACAAGATGTATTTGCTACTTCTGTGTTGAATGAGAAGCCATACAAAACTCAAAGCTAGTCCTAAAATTGCCACAAGTATCCGAAACGATGCAAGTTGAGATGCGTTCTCAACAGGTTTTTGACCAAGAGCCACAATGAGGATGCTCATCACAACTAGGAAGTAGCTATTCCGACTCCAGTGCAACTTCGCTTCTGCATCTTGTCGCTCTGTAAATAGCTTCAGTCTACTCATGTCGTCCGATTCTTTGGACATTTTATTAATACCACCATGTCAGGGTCTTGTTTCACTGTTTCGTGTCGGCTATCTTCTTTTCCCACCAACCCTTTCTTATGGTTTTAGTTCTAACGTCGGTGAACTTACTTAAGATATTTATTAAACTAAGTGCCTTTTCAAGTTCTGGCTCTGGTAGTCTATGACCGTAGTTGTCATAACCTAGGTGTACAAATTCTGGGCTGATCTCTTTCATCCATGAAGCGAATACTTCCATGTCGAAATCCATTATGGGCTCTATGCTGACAGTTTTTCTTGGGTATTTTAGACTCCTTAACGCTTCATAACGTTCTTCAGGTTTTGGTGCCTTTGAGATATTATAGTCACGGTTGGTTTCAATGGTGGTTCCCAATATGGCATTTGTTGGATATAAATGGAGAAATTCTTTATATCTGACTGGATTCTTGGTCAAGAACATGAAGAGGTTACTCGGATGATATCTACAAATTTCATTTAACACTTTTTCAATCCATTTTGATGGAACCCATTCTCCGAATAGGTCCCCCATGTCTGAAACGAAGACGAACTTGTTTTTCCCCAATGTAGTTGCGAAAGCTTTTTCCCAGAGAGCAGGTTTGAAGCCGTTTCTGTATTTGTCCAAATTTCTTAGTTTTTTTTCAGCTAATGACCTAGCCCAACAGTACTTACAGTTATGTAGACAACCCGTAACAGGGTTCCAGGTGGCAGTGATGCAAGGAAACATTCGAGAGGCTCTCATTTTCTTCTACCAAGATGAAGTATGGAAACCGTCAAAAATACCTTGCCATCGAGTCCCTGTATTTTTATGCTCCGACTAGTAAATCTCAGTTTTTGCGCTTAAGCACGTCTTTCTCTTTATCTATTCTTATGAGCTCAAACACATACTCGGCCACAGAACGGAAATTCAACAGTTTGGCTTTATAGCCAGCCCAAGCCCAGAGCTCTTCGTTAACAATATACAGGTTTGTGCGCTTTGTATGCTTAATTCGACCCATTTTAGATCAGTTACAACAAATGTCGTAAGACTTATAAAGCTGTAACGGTAGTCTTACAACATAAACGACTATTACAACTTATGTTGTATTAAGGGGCGAATCATTTATGGGCAATAAGTTGGCTTATAGTATAGATGTGTCGGCGTGCATGCTACTCAACAAGAAGATGAATGGTGTCTTCTATACTCCAGAGCAGAGCGCACGTTTCCTAGCGAAGCGTGTACTCTCATATGTGGACATAAATCATGTTAGAAATCTGGAAATCTTGGATCCCATGGTGGGGTCCGGTGACCTACTTCAAGCTTTTTGCGAGGAAATGCTTGTAAGATTCCCTGAGATTGACAAGCTGAAACTGGCGAAATTGCTACCTGAGATGATCTACGGAGCTGACAAAGACCAGAAGGCGGTTGACCGTACAAAGTCAAATCTTGCTTCAACGCTCTCGGATCTAACTGGCATCCATGTGGAAACCGACAGCTTTTCAAAAGTGTTGACGATAGATGCTCTAGTCATAGGCGAGATAGAGAAAGCTTTTGCTCACATATTTCACAGAGAGACGCCTGGATTCTCGATCATTGTCGCAAATCCTCCCTGGGAAGTTGTAAAAGTGAATGACAGAGAATTTTTCTCTCAGTATGATCCGGATTACCGAAGGCTGAGTCGAGAAACCCGCGCACGTAAAAAGGAAGTTCTTCTAACTGATGCAAGTATATGTGATCGTTATGAGTCGTACAGAAAAGGAATAACTGACATGGTGGAATACATCGCCAAACACTACAGACTGACTGAGAGCCCGAGTGAAGCCAATCTATACCGAGTCAGCTTAGAAAGAATGCTGCAGCTTGCAAAAGTCGGAGGGATAATCGGAGTGATAACTCCGACCGGACTAGCCGGAGAATACGGCGCTACAAAGCTCAGAGAGGAACTCCTGCTAAATAATAGAATACTTGAGATGTGGGGCTTTTCAATGGGAGCAAGACTGTTTCCAGAAGCAGATGTGTCTCCTCTTTTTACAATTTTGTCTCGAGGCGGTAGAACTGGTAAGTTAATTTATCAATCAGACCTGAGCTCTATACAATCTGCAGCTGCCCTGCCTTTGCAAGATCTACCGAAAATAGATAGCAGGTTCATTATGAAGTTGAGTCCTAATGATCTGACCTTTACTCCAATTTCAAATGAAGTTGAATTCAGCATTCTGAGCAAAATTTATCGATACCCCCTGGTTTCAAACCAATCATGCGGATCCTGGAATCTAGAAGTCGGGAGAGAGCTTGATGAAACGAATGATAGAGCATATATCACACACCAAGAAACACCTTATAGATTTTTGAAAGGAAGAGACGTTAGCCCATTTCGAATAAAGATTCGTGCAAATCGTTGGGTGATAGAGGACTATCCGAAATTGAGCCAGAAGTCCTACGAAGTAGAGAGAATAGCGTGGAGAGATATTGCTCGAGCTAACAAGGAAAGAAGAATGTTCGCAACCATTGCCCCTGCAAACTATGTCTTGGGAAACTCTCTCAACTACTTTAAAGAGAGCCTAACAAAGACTAAGAGACATTATCTCCTTGGCGTTTGGAGCAGCCTATTGGTTGAGTACCGTCTAAGGCAGTTGAGTAAAAACAACCACTTTAACATGTACGTTACCAGGCAGATTCCAATCCCTAGATTAGAGGAAGATGATCCCTATCTAACAGAAATATGTTCAATAGTTGACAGAGTGTTAAAAGATTACAATGAGCATCTTATTTGTAAGCTAGAGGCTTTGGTGGCTTCTCTCTATGGCCTGAATTGTCAGGAGATTGCATGCATTCTCTCGAAGTTCCCGAAAATAGAAGGTCGGATAAAGAACAAAATCCTTGAGGAGTTTGAATCAATTCAGATAGTTCAAAATCATGACACCGCTGCCCTAAGCGAGCTGGACGTTCAAATGATCAAGTCTGTCCCAGAAGGCGGGAACTGGAAGAACATACCCGAGTCAATCCCGTCTCAAAGGCTTAAGCAAATAAGACATAATTTCAAACTTGGGAATGGGAGCCGGAGCACATACTATGGGCGACTTGACCGTAGGAAACCAGCATACACAATATCGACTCACTTTTATAGACCTGGAAATGGGTGCAATATTCATCCTGTCCAAGATAGAACGTTGAGTGTACGTGAAGCAGCTAGATTGCAAAGCTTCCCTGATTGGTTCCGCTTCTTCGGCAGGTCAAAAGCATCCGTTTTCAAGCAAATCGGCAATGCGGTACCTCCATTATTGGCTTATGCCGTTGCTAAGACAATTCCAAAGGGTAACGTCGTAGATATATTTTCAGGAGCAGGAGGTATGAGCCTTGGCTTCCATCTCGCTGGCCACACTATGCTTTCAGCTCTTGAACTTGAGGAGGACTTCGTCAAGACATTCACTGCTAATGTCCCGACCACGAGACAAGTAGTCGTCGGAGACATAAGAAGAGAGGAAACGGTAAGTAGACTGATGGAACAGATCGGGGATTCTTGCGAAGAGATCAATACAGTTATCGGTGGGCCACCCTGTCAAGGAATCAGCGAAGCAGGCAACAAGAGAAGTACGAGTGATCCAAGAAACAATCTCTATTTACTTTTCATTCGTATCGTGGAACTTTTGCAGCCAAGGTATTTCGTAATGGAAAATGTTCCTGGACTACTGAGTCTTGAAAAAGGGGCTTTCTATCTGAAGCTGCTGAAAGATTTCTGTGAATTAGACTATAAGATTATACCTTTGGTGCTTTGGTCACACGAGTTTGGAGTTCCTCAAAAACGCAAAAGGATCTTCATTGTGGGCACTAAAGATGGTGAATACTTGCCGCCCACACCGATGTTCTCTTCTTTAACCGAATCGAGTCTTCCGAAGCCTATAACAGTTGGTGACGCTTTGGTAAACTTGCCACCCGTTCCGCCAAATACTTGGCTTATGAAAACGTCAGTTGAATATGCCAAGCCCAGTTCTCATTATGTGAGGTGGCTTAGAGGGCTGACCACCGTAGAAGAAATGCTCGAACAGTATGGAGTAAAATTGCAGCATCATCAGCGTTCTCTCAAAGGCTATTTCCAGTAGCCACGTGGAACACCTTTTTCAAGAAGCTTTTCAGCCACTAGGATCATGTAGTTTTCAAGTAACTTGGCTGCTTTTTCATAATTTCTGGAACCTTCTTTCAGGGTAGACACTATTAAACTCTCCAATTGAGATAAACTCTTGTCTTGGAATAGAATGGCATTTCTGTTTCCCTTGTTTCCATAATCTGCAAGGGCCTCAAATGCTATTCTTTTGACCCTATTAATCATAGATCTGGCATACGTTTCCTGTCTCCTACTTACTTTTAATACTTTGAAACCAAAATCCTTCCCACTGAAGCCGATCAAATCATACCGATTTAGTGCATATTCAGGACTCAGCAGTGTTTCCAGAAATCCACCATAACCCAAATCTGACAACTTTGAGAGTAGCATGAGATAGTGATGTTGGTTCGCCCTCATGAGCTTGCTTAAATGAAGCGCGCCCTCATCATCGCTGACCGTGTCTTTTAACTTGCCCCATAAATGCTTGGCATACCATGAGACGACAATCTCTCCTTTCTTTTCATCTTCTTTCAGGATTTTAACATCTTCAAGCCTCATTCTATTGTTCCTCGCAGAGTTACACGACCTACACAGGGCTCTGAATTTAGGGCGATGACAAAATCCGAGAGACAGCGGACCAATGTGGTCTGCTGTCAGCTCTCCTTCTCGGCTGCAATTCACGCATCGCCCAACAACTTTCTGCCTCATAAGAAAGTCAGCGGCAGCCCAGTCACCATCACACCAGTATTCAAAAGTTCTCCGATCAATGCCATATTGCATCAGGTTTTCCGAACTTCTACCAGTATCTTGCTTACTTCGGCAACATAAGTTATAGGTATGAAAACCATCAAGCCTGTCTGGAGCGTTCGACATCGCGCCTGGACTTAAAATACCTCTGAGCTCTTGTTGTATGAGGTTATTTTTAACGTAAGTCATAAACGAGCCATAACTCTTCGACAGTGCAATTGGGATAGATAGAATCTCGCAGAGTTTCGGGAGTATTTTTTCTCCAACCTGGCTAATTATTTCAGGAATTATGTCGATTATGCTTTGAAAATCATAATAATCAAGAGTAGTCACCATGTTTGGAATCTGGTTCATTTTGTCGATTGTGCGTTTAGTTGGGTACTCGTAGAATAAGCTCATCTTTCTTCCGCAAGTTTGGCATGGTTTCCATTTAAACGGGTGGATCTCTTTAGCTGTTTTGGATATCCATTTTCCTTCTAAAGGTATTCCTGTCTCGGCTGCTTTTCTCTTCCACCATTCAAGTCTTTCATCGTGGAGGTTAGACCATTTGCCACCAGGAGGCCTGTGCGAAGGGGCGTCCCATCTTATTTTGCCTTTCTTGTCTATTCCCCAGGGCATGCCTTGATAATTTGGGTGTCTTGCTATAGCGTACATATATTTGACAAAGTTGGGATGCCACTCCCGTCCTCTGCCCCCGTACTTATGTTTCCTTATTAGAGTCAAGAGTGCTTGCCTTTCCGACTCTTCCTCGCTTTGTACATCTCCCTTTAGAAACTTGTCCAAGCTCTCAATCGGCAACGTCTGGCCCTATCTGGAAGAATTGAAAGCATGGCTTATCTGTCTTTCTGCTTTCGTCAAATTATATGTCAGTACATTCTCGCCCCTCTCAAAAACACTGCTCATAAGCCCTAATGCAGCAAATAAGCCTGAGCCTAGTGGCTTATATGAACCCGTGTCAGTAAATCCAGAGGAGAGTTTGAGATTGGCCATTGGAACAGCTCTAATAAGAGATGTGGAACTTAAGAAGTCTGTTTTCCAGACTAGGTTGATAGAGTGGGGAAAAAAACATTTTAGAAGTTTTCCTTGGAGGAAAAACAGAACGCCATACTCTGTACTCATAAGCGAAATACTGCTGAGAAGAACAACATCGTCAGCAGTAAGGAGTGTCTATGAGAGATTTCTTTCAAAATACCCAGACATCAAGAGTTTGGTGAATGCAGATGGCAAAGCACTTGAAGACATTCTCGCAAAAATAGGCTTTCATAAAAGGAGAACCGAGATGCTAATCGAGATGGCGAACTTCATCAAGGGAAGGTACCGCGAGGAGATTCCCGACTCAAAAGAACAACTTCTGGGCATCCCTCATGTGGGTGAGTATACCGCGAGTGCCGTTCTGGCTTTTGCCTACGGTGTTCCTACAGCTATGGTCGACTCAAATGTCGAGAGAATAATAAAAAGGGTTTTTCTAAAACGTCTCCAAAAGAAAGCATCTTTAGGAGTAATTCAACAAATTGCTGAGATGCTAGCCCCAAGGGAAAATAATCCTGAATATAATTATGCACTACTAGACCTCGGAGGCATCATCTGTTTGTACAACATCCCAAAATGCAAACTATGTCCTGTGAATGAAGCGTGCGATTACTATCTGCTTGGTAACCCTAATAAATGAGAAGCACGCTGAATTTATTTTATCCTTACCCTTTGTAATAGCTTAGTCCTGCTGTGGCGCCCGTTGTTATGGCGAACCATATGATGGTTGCCGTTATGTTTCCCTGGCTGACGATGTAGGCTAAGCCCACTGAAACTCCATTGAGAACAGCTAGGACAGCCGCTAACTTCGGCTTAAACTGGAATCCCACTATTTCACCTCCCCGTTCTCGCTCTCGTGTCCGTCTTCGTGTTCTAAGCCCAGCTTGATTAAGTATTCAACTTCGGCTGAGCGGGAAGCCCTTCCTCTACGCCTGTCAACAAGTCTGATTAGGTCTTTGCTCAACGACAACGAGACCTGTTCTTTCTGCACAGCCCTTCCCAGATTATTAACATAAACAACCTTGTTAAGGCTTATTGTTAAAATTAACAATTTTCTCAACATCATTTTTCCGTTTGAAGCCCAATTCTAGTCTAATTAGACAGGAGCTCAGCCTAAAAGCTTGCCAAATCCAGTAACCAGCCTACTCAACCGTATTAAAGAAGCCATCACTCATCGTACAGCCCTGTTCCTAACCACAACCGAGAAAGTCATGGGCGTCTCGCCTGACGTCAGCTTCAAAACCATGACCCAAGTTTATCTAGGCGATTTAGCCGCCAGAGCCAGCATCGACTTCCTCGCCGACCAAATTGCGGGTCAAGGCTTCTACACAACAATGAACGAGGAATACACAGAGAAAAGCGAAGGCAAGACCGCCCAAGAAATAGTCGACACGTTTTGTGAAGAACACGGTCTAGACGAGGTTTTGCAAGAATCCGCGCGTTATCTAGTCGGCTGGGGAAACGTATTCTGGTGGGTCGGCAACCCAAAGAAAATCGAATTTCTGAAGGCAGTTCCGCTTGAAATCATCAAAGACAACGGCATCAAATTCTCAAACGATGGCACGCTTGAAAAAATAGAGCTTGACTGGAAAAGACAACCCGCTGAAATACCAAGCGACGAACTCATCCATTTAGCCTACAATGTCTTGACAGCGAAACCCTTGGGCATAGGCGTTCTGCAAACGCTCTGCACACCTCTGGACATAGGCGAAGAAGGCGAGCAACGAGAACCATTCTATCAGATTAAAGGCAAGATTCACAGCGGCATGGCTGAAACCATCTATACTTTTGGAGCCCCGAACGAACTCTGGAGCTTCCCAGGGCTAAGCAAAGAAAAACTCCAAGACTTCTTCGCCCAAATCAAAAGCATACCACGTAGGGGCTCACGCTTCGTTTTCAACCCGCCAGCCGGGTCAGAGGCAAAAGTTCAGCCCGTTGTCGCAGAGAGAATGAGAGGCTTAGACTTCTACGTTGAAACCCTCGAAGACGAGTTCGTTCTAGGCCTGCAGACACCACTTGCCAAGCTGGTCACTAAGACAGGTTTCACAGAAGCGAGTGCAAATGCGGCTCTGGAAATCGCTGAGCGCCGGGTTCTGGCATTACAGCGGTTTTTGAAGCGTGGTGTTGAACGCTTTATTTTTGATCGTGTTGTGGCTCAAGCTGGTTTGGATCCTGCGAAAGCGCAGGTCCGTTTGACATGGGGGATGCCGGAGAGCCTCGATTATGAAAAGTTGAATCAGATCCTTGGTCAGCTGACTGAACTTTTGAAGGTGGACCCAACTGTCATCACGCACGATGAATTGCGTAAGGTCCTAAGGGATGTGGCCAAGTTGCCTCTTGAGGAGCAAGAGGAAATTCCTTCACAAGTACCGGAGGTTATGAAACAAATTGTCGCAAAACAATCAGAAGCGGGAGCCGGAGAAGCCGCGCACAGCTGAGTTTGAACAGTGCATTCAGGACGTCATGAAGCAAGGGCATGAGAAAGGTAGCGCCTTCGCCATTTGCACAACCACGTTTGAGAAGGCTCAGAAACCCATTTTTGTAGGCGAGAGCGAATCGCAGAAACTCCATCTCTTCAGCGAATCAATCAAGCTGAGGGGACGCAGAGTCTCTGGAGTGGCCATTCATCCCAAGCGCATCTTTCATCCAGAGGAAAACATGACCCATGTCTACCTGCGGGAGGAGCTGCAGAACGCTGCACCGACTCTTATCGGCAAACCCTTCGGCATCGACCACATGTACGTTCTTCCGCCGCCCAACGTGATCACAAACGCTTGGTACGACCCAAAAGAGGACGGAGTAGCTTTCGAAGGCACCGTAGACGAACAAATCGCAGAGCAAATCCAAGACGAGGCTTTCAAGGGCTTGAGCATCGAATTGAACTGGCTTAAGCCTGGTGGAAAAGTTGAATTCCTGAATGGAGTAGCACCTAGAAACTTCGAATTGACCAGTGTCCATCTACTTCGCCATTTCCCACCGGGCGACAAAGACGCCTACATCAAGTTCTGGAACGGCATCATGGAACAACTCGTCTACGGACCAGCTCGCACCATTGACGACAGAGTGAACAGCCTTGAGAGCCAGTTCAAAGAAATGCGCTCCATGCTCGAGGTTATTAGCGGCAAAATCGACGTCCTGTCGAGAAGTCCATCTCCATCTCCAGTAACACCGAGTTCGAGTACGCCTGGAACACCTAAACTTCAGGTTGTCATCCCAATCGGAGAGAAGGCGCAAACTCAGAGTTCAGAGTCCGGCAAGGTCCAAGAAGCTGAATGGACCACGGAATACATCAACAATCTACCAGACAGTTCATTTGCATACATCGAGCCGGGCGGTGAAAAAGACGCCGACGGCAAGACGACTCCAAGAGGCAAGCGGCATCTACCATTCAAGAATACTGACGGCACGATTGACCACGACCACGTACGTAACGCGCTTGCGAGACTCGACCAGACAGAGATAAGCACGGAGGCGAAGGGTGAAGCCAAGAAGAAACTCTGTGCAGCGGCCAAAGAATTAGAAATCGAGAGCGAAGTCTGTGGGTTGGCGCCTAAGCAAGGTGAAAGCGAGGCTGTGGTTGCTCTTCGTAAGCGGTTGGCGGAGACTGAGGCTAAACTCGTTGAGGTGCAGAAGGCTTCAATCGAAAAAGAAGCTGCTTGGGCTGAAAAACTGGCTGAGGCTGAGAAAACCAAGCCTGAGCCACCGGATCTTGTTGCACTCCGTAAACAGATGGTGGAAACTGAAGCCAACCTTGCTGCTTCGCAGAAGCAGGTGAAGACTTGGCAAGAGAAGTATCATCGATTTTCAGAGGCAATTGCAGGTAAGATCCCCATAATCAGCGTCTGGAAGGCATGGTCTGGTGGTCCTCAACAGTTTGTCCGAGAAATCGAGAAGACGCTGCGCGAATTCGCTCTCTAAACATCATGGTCATGAATTTCATGGCGGTGAGTAAACGGGACGAACCGTTGAAACCCAAGAAAGCTTGAGGAGAAATAATCAATGGCTGATCTAACAGGGCTACCGAACTTGGACATAGGCGACGTTCTCGAACCAGTCTCTGGCGCTCTAATCATGGATTATGAAGCAGAAGCCGCCATCACTAAGGGCGCCCCAGTCTATCTTTCATCCGATGGAAAAGTCACCATGGCTGCTGCGGACCAAAACTGCATAGGCATTGCAACCAAATCCGCTGCGATTGGAGCCATGTGCCCAGTCCTTGTGCGTGGCAGAGTGAAAGTTAAGGCTGGCGGTGTGATCACGCGAGGCAAAGCAGTGAAAGGAGCTGACGCAAGCAACCGCGTTGTGGCTTTAGCTGACATCAACGAAGGCGGAACTGCAACCATTAGCTGGACTTTGAAACTTGGCGTTTCTGAACAGTCGGCAACTGCAGCTGACGACCTCATCAGCATCTACGTGTCGAAGTGATAACCTTGCCAAAAGAACCTGAAAAAGAGACCGAGGTCTGGGACAACCTGACCATAATGGCGAAAATCAGGGAACTCGAAGCCAGAATCAAGAAGCTGGAGAAGTGATGAGGCATGCCTGAAATTGTCTTACCTAAGATGCACGAGTCATTGCTGAACGAGGAATGGTACAAACAAACCTTCGAGCAACAGGTCAAAGCTGCTTACAAGAACCCATGGACAATGAGCTATCTCAAAGCTGGCCTTAAAGAAGGAATCCTATCAGACATGGCAGGAGCCTTAGGCGCAATCCATGACACTGTAGTCAATGCGGCAAAGCCCAACTTGGTGGGACGGGAAATAATTGATGTACGTACGACTTCTGAGGCTCTCGAAAGGTTCCCTAGAGCCAAAAAATCTGTGGCTTACGTGGCCAGCGAAACGGGAACACTTCGCATCCATGGAGAACGCTATGACACGGTCGACGTGTCTACGAACATTCTGATCAAAGACGGTGCCGAATGGAGTCGTGAATTCGCAGAAGACGCCAAATGGAATGTACTAAACAGGCAGTTGGAGGAGCTCGGAAGATCGCTCGCTGAGAAAGAGACAGAAAAGGTCCTTGCTCTTTATGCTGCCATTGCAACGGCGGACTTAGCCAGTGGCGGAGTCTTAGCGGGAGGCGGCACGGCAATGTCATGGACCAAAACGGTGCAGCTTTTCGATGCCATAGACAACGAGGACTTTCCAAATGCGGACACACTGGTGCTGCATGTCAAACAGGCAAATCAAATGATGACTGCCACGGAGTTCATCAATAATCAGTATCTTCCATCGGGCAGCTCGGAGCTTACCAGAGGTCTAATCGGACAGGCGTTGACTATGAAAATCTACAAAACCAGCAAGGCTACGAACGGTGTCGCTCACACCGTCAACAAGGCAATCGCGGGCGTTATGCTGATTCGCCGAGACGTCACAGTTGAAGACTATCAGGACACGAAGAACAATGTGTTTGGGCTTGTGGCTTCGGAAAGAGTGGGTCTGGCAATCCTGCGCAGCAAAGCGGTAGCCCGTATGACGAACATAGGAACAACATTGTAAGCCTCCTGATGAGTCTCCGTGAAATTCGGAGCGAAACTCACTTTCCGCTTTTTTTGGGTCGAGGCAGAAAGCAGTGTCCAACATAACGTGGGAGAGAAGACATGAAGCCTTCAAAGCCATATGGGAAAAACTCGACGCCCTAACCAAAGCGCTCGAAAGCATAGCCCAGGACACCTTGCGGGTTAAGAGTGTGTGATGCTCGCCTAAAGCCGATTGGTGACTGGTTGCCTGATGCAGATGGGCGTTTCTTAGGCGACACACTGACGCCTCGAAGGTGGGATGGAAGAAGACTCATCAACATTCCACCTGTGCCAAGCTTCAAATTTGGTGCAGAAGGTGCCTCAACAACTTCCCTGACTTACGTGACTATAGCCAACTCTGACATCGCTTTGAATCCTGCACTGTTCAAGAAAGGACCAGCATTGTACGTGAAGTTCATTTACCACGTGAAAAACGACACTGCTGGGCAAACTACGTACATGCGGGTTCTGCGACAGAATGCTGGCACACCAGTCGTAGGCTCAGAGGCTTATGCAGTTGGAGCAGGTTGGTTTATTGTGCAGAGCGATTGGATTGACTGGTCAAGTGAGTCTGGAAACGAAAGCTATCAACTTCAAATGAAGGTAACTGGAGGCACTGGCGAATTCAATTCCGCGTTAATGGTTCTCAGCCCCGTCCAATTATAGGAGGTGGAGTGAATGAAAATCTGCCAGTTTAAACTGCGGATGGGTATGCGTGGTGGTGGAGAGCGAGTGATGGAAAACATAAGCAAGGTTCTCAAGGCGAAAATCTACACCATAGAGAGAAGGACGAAAGGGAAGGAAATTGAAGAGATTGGCACGGAAGAGGAAAGAATGTTAGCCACCATGATCGCGCACACAGTATAGATGGAGAGCACTCTAAATGGAGATTTTTGATAGAGACACATTTAACATGAATGTTTCGATTCGTAGACTTGTAGCAAGCCATGGGCATAAACAACTCAGTGAAAGTGATGTTCTGATATTTCACTGTCCCTTCGACTTGGCATTTCTGGATTATGTAGACAAACCCTCAATTCTCTATGAACATAGAGCTGGACGACCAACCACCTTCATGTTTAATGAGATTATGCGATTGGTTGAGCCGATAAAGCGTGCTGTTTTGATACAAGACCGACCATGGGTAAACAGTAAACTCGTAGAACTATATCAGAGGGCAGATGTCATTCTCGTTAATTCCAAATTCATCAAAAGAACATTGAAAAGATATTTTGGCGTCGACTCATTTGTTGTCTATCCTCCAGTCGACCTAAAACGTTTCAGACCCAAATGCACCAATCCGAAGCGAAGCTACTTCTTGTCGGTTCAGCGAATCGATTGGCAAAAAAGAATAACCATGCAGATCGACGCCTTCAAAGGTTTAGACAAAAAATTCAAACTCAAAATCATTGGAGGAAGCGAAAACCACCCAAACCCTGATCTGGTAAAATACACTTTCTCACATCCAAAAGGAACCTACGACCTCGTCGACAGCGAAAACATTGAAGTCTTAGGCGGAGTCGAAGAGAAAGACCTACCGAGACTCTACACGCATGCTATAGCAACCATACAGACGGGGTTCAAAGAGGATTTTGGGTTAGTGCCGATTGAATCCATGGCTTGCGGAACGCCATGTATTGTTGTAGATGAAGGCGGGTTCAGGGAAACAGTGCACAGCCCGGCGCTTGGAGTTAGAATAAAGCCGCCCTATGTTCAAAACCTCAGGAAGACAGTTGAGACCTTTGACAACAGCAACTACGACCAAGCCTTTCTGAGAAGAGAGGCGGAAAAATACAGTTTGGAACGATTTGAAAATGAAATGAGGAAATACGTGAAGTTGGCGGTGGAAAGGCATGCTCTACGAAGACGCTGAAACTGGCTTGTCTATTCGCCGAATAGACTATGATTCAAAAGACGAAGCCTGCTTCGACATACGAGTGATTGACTCACATGTCGACCTGATTGAAAAACTGAATCTACCGATGGTCGTTCCCAAAGAAATGATGAAATGTTGGCAGATAGGAACCAGCCAACGTCTCAACCGTATTGAAAACCCGTTGGGCTTCAAAGTCTATATCATCTTAGACGGCCAGTTCATGGTAGCTACGGCGTCAACCTCCCGGTTCGAAACCTATTACCCAGTGGTTCTTGCTGGAACTGTGCCGGAGCATCAGAAGAGAATCGCAGATGTTTACTTTGCCTTAGCACGAATGCTGAAAAACCAAGGCTTTGAAAACGTCTACGCTGCATTTTTGATGGGAGAACCTGCTGAAAGCGTCATTTTGACACGTGCTAAACGATTCGTCATGAACTCTCCTAAAACCAAACCCTACTTGCAGCTTTGGGAGTTGAATATCTGATGCTCGTGGAATTTGTTTTTCACAGACACGAGTTAAACGTCGACGCCAGACAGGCCCAGAATAGAATCAAAACTAAACTGGCAATCCTGCCTTTTGTTGGAAAGATAGACGTTAAGAGCGTAACCGTCATGAGCACTTGGTTTGTTGTCTTAATCGATTTTCCAGACGCAACAGAATTCAATCAAACAGCCGAAAATCTGCTTGACTCTGTCGCAGGCGCAGTTGTGAGAGAATTCATTGCCTACGGTGTGAGGTTTCGAGGTTTGGAAATCCACGGAAAAGGAGGAGAATCATTAATTTTCAAGGAGAAAGCCTCGCCATGAAGGATCAGGAAAGGGATGTTCTCCGCAGAACCATTCTTGAACTGGTTAAGAAGGGTCATGTGCATTACACGGATATTGAGAAAAGAGCAGTTGCAACGTGCCTGCGCTTCGCAACGTCAAACACGGTCAGAAAACAGTTTTATCACTATCTGCTTACAAACGGCTACGTAGAAAGAGTCAGTCGAGGAATTTATAAAATCACCCAAAAGGGAGAAAAACTCTTAGACATCCTAAAGTAGTACCCCTCCTCGCAACTATTCTCATATCGGTCGCTCTTCTCAAACAACACTTTACCTATTTCGAGTACTCTAACGCGTGCATTCACACCTTCAGAGCTTTGGTCATTAACTTCAATTCGTGTTTCTTGACTAGTTTGATAAAATCTTCGCTTTCTAGTAGCTCTTTGACCTCTGGAAAATATCTGAGAAATAAGAGAAAGAAGATATCATAAAGCACTTTCATTGAGTTATATATCTTCGATACTTCTTCGCAGTCTACCTTAATATCAAGCGAACTTTGTTGGAAATCAGACACGGTGACGAAAACTTGCCTATAAGACGCATGAATTTCCTTTGATAGTCTTTTATATTCTTTTTCAATGTCTTTTCCGTACTTAGGCTCAAGTTCACGTATCAATCGTACGCCACGATATTCGGCTTTGTCTTCCACTTCTCTCAATATTTCTACCTTGCAGAAAAAGTCACTGTTCCT
>Ga0315314_1001095_pt1 | contig 25560 bp, 28 predicted proteins | sample TDP9_MG_FD_203631 | JGI IMG/M metagenome (GOLD analysis project Ga0315314, IMG submission 203631) | Freshwater sediment microbial communities from Lake Towuti, South Sulawesi, Indonesia - TDP9 | ecosystem: Environmental > Aquatic > Freshwater > Lake > Sediment | place: Indonesia: South Sulawesi... | reverse complement strand
AACTGCAAACGTAGCCCGGGAAATCATCCAGCCCGGTGGAGGAGCCCAGTACTCCGCCGAATGTAGAGGACAAGCATAGCGGGCTTTGGACCCGCTGACGGGAGTTCGAATCTCCCCCGGGCTACCATTGTACCGTAGATAGGGCGAGGTTTAGATTCTCGGTTTTTTACCCAGAGCGGGCACGTTAAAATTATATCCCAAACCCAAACTTTCTTTGAATATATCTCTGTGTTAATGTAATCCTTTTTCCCATCGATTCACAATGAAACCTACCAATATTTTCTCGAGCCATCCCTTGGTCATCTGTCTAAGCGTTGATAGCCTGTCGAAATACAGCCTGCGCTGCTGGATTTTTTCACCGCTGAACTCGAACACGGTTATCCCCGGTATTTCATGACATCTTCTATCATCGGGCGTAGAGCCCTCAAAGATCCACTCCCAAACAGCCTTATTCCCCTTCACCATGATACCAATCCCAGCGTCTTTAAGCTTTACATCTGGAGTAATTCGAGCATCCCCAGGTCAAAAAGCGCTTCGCCTCCTCCTTGCCTTTGAATGTACCCTCAGGATTGACCCAGACCACATCTTCCGTAAGAAAGGATAACATCTTCTCCACGTCCCGTTTCACATAGGCTTCAACAAAATCACGTATGACACTCACCATCTTTTCCTCAGACATTCTTTTCGCCTCCTCCACTCTCCCTTATGCCATATTTTGCTTATAAAATATGAGAAGCAGTAAAACAAAGAGTTTGGGTTTGGGGTTAAAAGTATATATAGACATAGGTTACCAAGCAATTAGTGGGTGATTTGTCATGTCAGCAAAAGAAAATAAGGGGCTTGTGCATCGTTTGTTTGAGGAGTTTAACAAGGGGAAGGCAGCCGCCATGGCAGCAATCGATCAATCGATCGATATGCGCGGCGACCTCAAGGACTTCAAACAAAAGGAGAGCGAGTGGTACGACGCGTTTCCCGACATGCATGTAACCATTAATGACATGGTCGCCGAAGGAGACAAGGTAGCAGTTCGCTCTACGTGGACTGGCACCCACAAAGGTGAAATTATGGGCATCCCTCCTACCAATAAGAAGGTGACGGTTTCGTTGATCACCATTAGCCGCATTGTTGGCGGCAAGATCGTGGAAGACCATGGTCAATTTAGTGCTTTGGACTTGATGCGGCAACTCGGTCTACCTGTACCCACGCCGAAGAAGGAAAAATAACAAACACAGATCGTATTCTGGTTTCAGCTTCCCCCTCTTTTTTTTGTTCGGTCAATTTCTTACCTCATTCATTTGCGTTGAACAATGCGTGTTCGAAATAGTCCGCGCATTAAACACTTCCATTTGATAGCGAGTTTTCAAACGCCAGCCGCGAATTCTAGTGCTACGGGTGGGGTTTGAAATTCGATAATTTAAGTCGATATTTTCCTCTAACAGACCCAAAATCCCAATTTGAGAAATTTAAACGAGATAAGTCACGTAACCCGGGCTACCATGACACCGTGGATTGGACGCTGTTCAAATTATCGGTTTGCTTTGTTCATGTTTATTGCTTTCGTGAGGCAACCACTCAAGTTCCAGATGGATTTCATGTTTGTGATTTTCTTTGGCATATAGTAGTTTCAAGAATACTGGTTGAGTTGGCTTAGCTCGTTTTTTCTCTTCTGAAGAAAAGATATCAGCAAATTCTATAGCTTTGTTTTCAAATGCGCTTCCCAGCTCTTTGAGCATTCTGGAAACTTCTTCAAGTGTACACGCTTTTTTGAATTTGAATAGTGCTTGATGTACTTCTTTATATGTGTCGATCATTTCGGTCATTTTTGCCCATTGTTTCATCGAAGATTTCAACTTATCCATCCCTTTGGTGGTAATTGCATAGTGTTTCCTGTCGGGTCTATGTTCTCTGAATTCAATTTGCCCTGTTACGAGTCCGTTTTCTTCCATTTTCTCAAGTGCTGGATAGACTGTGCCTGTTTTAGGTTGCCAGTATCCAGAAAATCTTCTTTCTAGTTCTCGGATGATTTCGTAACCATACATGGGTCTGTCTGAAAGCAGTAAGAGAAGCCAAAGCTGAACAATGCCGATTTTCATGCTTCTGAGTCTATGCATTTTACTTCACATTTCTACTGTATGCGTTAAGCTTATATAAGTAGATATTCTACTTAAAAATAAGTAGTTAATCTACATAGGTGAAAACAATGAAATGGGTAACAAGACAACACGTGCACGTTGACAGAACCGCTTGCCCATGGCTAATAAAGAAATTCGTCGACGCAAAAGCAGAATTCATCTTCGTTCCCGTGGAAAAAATCGAAGAAACCGTCAAGAAAGAGAAGGCGATACCTTACGACGCGCCTGGTGTTGAGCTTGGCCATCATGGCGACAGATGCAGTTTCGACGCAATAGTCGAGAAGTACAAGATAAAGGATCCTGCAGTCTTGGAGTTAGCCAAGATAGTACGTGCAGCTGACACTGATAAAATGGAAGCTGTGCCTGAGGCTGCAGGGTTGGAAGCAGTCATGACCGGTCTTGGCATCGTATCAAAAGACGATCATGAGACCATTGCTAAAGCGAGTCAAGTGTATGATGCGTTCTACACGTACTGCAGACTGAAGCTCATCCGCGGAAAGCACAGGGCGGAAATCGAAAAGATGGATAGGAAGCAGAGAAGAGAGTTCTTGATAAAGAAGTTGATGGAGTAGGCTCTAAACTCTTATTCTCTTTTTTTCAGGTGACTAGTATGCTATGGGTGACGCGAACCAAACCTCATGTTGACCGTTGTGCATCCGCATGGCTTATCAAGAGATTCATCGACACAGACGCAAGATTCGAATTCATATCGAAAAATGACACAATCCCAGAAGGCGCGACTGCCTTCACCTTGCCAAAGGCTGAAATAAATCCCATAGAAGGCGTTAGAACAACGTTTGATATACTTCTAGAAAAGTATAAAATACAAGACCAGGCCATAGAAAAGATTAGAGAAATTATTCGAGATTATGAGTTCAACGAAGAAAATCCTGATAGGATCCAATTGAAAGAGACTCTTGGTGTATGCTACGTTTTGAAGGGACTTGAAAGAACGTCGCAAACAGATGCTGAAACTATCTGGAAAGCCTTGGCTGTAATGGATGCGCTGTACGCAACTTTAAAGGAGCATGTGCAATAGACTGGTATTTTTATCATGACTTCTATATGATTTAATAAATGAGTGGTTTCGCTATGTCCTGTCAGCAGAAGAATGTTATAAGTAGCACATTCTGGACACTTTGCATCATGGGTTTCTTTGCCATCCTAAGCTCAACGATGTCTAAAAGCCCCGTTTTGAAGCCTTTTTCCCTAAGTCTTGGAACACCTGCAGACTGGGTTGGCGTTGTCGCTGCTGCCTCCACTATTCCAGGAGTTTTAATCAGCTTGCCTGCTGCCTCTCTTTCCGACATTCTTGGCAGAAAGAAATTCTTGTTGTTAGCGGGTTTTGTTTTTGCTTCCGCTCCTTTTCTGTATCTTTTAGTAACTGTGTGGTGGCAGCTCATTCTTGTCCGTTTCTATCATGGTTTTGCAACAGGAATTTTTGTCCCAGTTGCCGAGGCATCGATAGCCGAATCATTCCCAGCAAAGAGAGGAGAACGCATCTCGCTTTTCTCTTCAGCAACGTACGTCGGTAGGGTAATCGCGCCTGTTCTTGGTGGATACATATTGTTTGTTACTATGGACAATTTTTACATTCTTTATTTGGCTGTTTCAGTCGCAGGTGTAACAGCTTTGATTTTAGGTTTGATTTTTTTGGTTGAAAGAAAACAAACTATGGTTTTTCGGCAAACAAGTGCCAAAGAGACTGTTGGAAGAATGTTCCAAGGATGGAAAGATGTCGTTAAAAACCGTGGAGTTTTAGCAGTCAGTTTTGTCCAAGCCTGTCTTTACTATGTCTATGGTTCAGTGGAATTCTATCTGGCAGGTTATTTACCGGAGGTTGTTTACTTGGATAAGTTCCTGACTGGCGTTATTATCACGAGCATAATAGGAGTTGCGATTTTTGCGAGACCATATGTGGGTAGGATTTCAGACAAAATTGGAAGGAGAACTCCGATAGTTTTGGGTTGCATCATCTCTGGGCTTCCGCTGTTGGTTGTTCCTCTCGTCGCTGATTTTTGGGTTCTTCTATTGCTTGTCATAGTTTACGGGTTTGGCTTTGCAGCTGTAACTGCGTCAGCGCCGGCATTAATCAGCGAGCTGGTACCGAAAGATACTGTTGGCACATCTATGGGCTTTCTAGACACGATAATGGATGTTGGGCAAACCATAGGACCTATAATTAGCGGCTTGATACTTGCCACCAGCCTACAATATACTGGTCTCTTCTTTTCGCTTACATTTATATTGCTCCTTTCTTGCTCAGTCTTCTTGATGTTAGGTATGAGCAAAACAAGCTTGAATAACGCTGCAAAAAAGAAACCTTAAGAAACCATCGCGTACATGCATGAACGAGGCAATGCTCTGCTAGGAGTGCTCTTTACCAGGACTGGTTAGTCAAGACTGTGGTTTCCTAAAAACAGACATGATATCACTTTAAAATCGCATTTTAAGTTTGACTTCAGGGTATTTTCACAAAAGGACTGACAATTGTGTCTTAACCCCGATATTTTAAACCGATATTTGAACCTACCCCGGGCTACCATTATACCGTGGACAGGTCGAGGTCTAAATTATCGGTTTTCCTGTCTCGTCATGGAGTGTAAATGCTTAGCATTCATTTCTCAATGATTTGGAATGGTGGGGTAGTGGGTCATTTTGTTCTAATTAAGCGAACCGAGTTTAGAACAACTAACAAAGCGTTGCCTTCGTGAATGCCCGATGCTAAGATCGGGCTTACTGTTCCAATCGTTGAAAGAGCTATGCCAAGAATATTAATTGCAAGTGCAAACAGAATGTTCTGTTTTATAACGCTTAATGTCCTTTTGCTTAAGCGGAGGGCTTCAGGCACCTTAGCCATATCATCGGTCGTCAAAATGATACCCGCGGTTTCTATGGCTATGTCAGTTCCAGCGACCCCCATGGCTATTCCGATATCAGCTGAAGCTAGTGCAGGTGCGTCATTAATCCCGTCGCCAACCATAGCCACCGTATGAGTGACCTTGGACTTTTCAACATAGGCAACTTTATCTTCTGGAAGTAATCCTGAGTTGACTTCCTCTATTCCAGCCTGTTTTGCGATACTATTGGCGATTTGTGAAGCGTCACCTGTAAGCATGACAACTTTCTTGATACCAGCCTCTCTCATTTTCTTAATGGTTTGAGGAATATTTTCTCGCATTGAGTCGGCGACGCCAATCATTCCTGCGAGTTCTCGACCCTCAGCAATCAAAAGTGTAGTTTTTCCATCTTTCTCTAACGTTGTTAAATAATTCTCAGAGGCTTCGTCGATTTTTATTCCTTTGTTCTCTAACAGCCTTCTGTTTCCAACGGTGATTTCTTTACCATTGAATTTAGTTACGACGCCGTAGCCAGGTAGGACCGTAAAATCAGAAGGATCAGCGATATCTATACCTAACGCACCTGCCTTTTTCAGCACAGCTTTAGCTGATGGATGTTCAGAATACCTTTCAGCAAGCGCAGCGAGAAAAAGGACGTCTGCTTCCTTTCTCCCGTTAATTCCTTTTATGGTAACAACCTCGGGATAGCCTGTTGTCAGCGTTCCTGTTTTGTCCATGACCACCATGTCGACTTTGGCTGCCCTCTCAAGGATGGTTCCACCCCTTATCAGAATGCCTCTTTTAGCTGCGTTTCCGATTCCCGCGATCACCGCTGTAGGAGTGGCGATGGTTAAAGCGCACGGGCACGCAATAAGAAGAATTGAAATCATCCTTAATGCATCACCGGTTACAAGGAATGCTAAACTAGCCACGATTAAAATTATTGGTGTAAACCACCGTGCATAACGATCAGCCACTCTCTCTATGGGCGCTTTACGAGCTTGGGCCTCTCTAACAAGTTTGATGATGTGAGCAAAGGTTGTGTCCTCACCAACCCTAGTTACTTTAACCTCCAAGGCACCTAACTCTAAAATGGTGTTGCCAAAGACTTCACCACCCACAATCTTGTTAACAGGTAGCGATTCACCAGTTATCGTTGCTTGATTGACCGTTGCCATTCCTCTTGTGACTAAACCATCAACAGGGATTTTCTCTCCTGGTTTTACAATTACGATGTCTCCTAACTGGACCTGTTCAATGGGTACTTCAATTTCCCTTCCATTCCGGCGCACTCTTGCCTTTTGGGGAAATGATCTAATCAGTTTTTCAATGGCCGTGGTGGCTTTCTCTGAAGCATAATCTTCCAGCATTTCGCCTCCAGATAACATCAGGACGACAATTGCAGCAGCTATATACTCCCGAACAAGAACGGAAGTAACGATAGCTATACTCGCAAGGAAGTCAACATTGAAGTTCTTGGAGAGAACCGCTTTAATTGCACCTAAAACAATAGAGGCACCCCCGATGATTACAGCAAAGAGAACAAGCCCATCGACTATTAGGCTAGGAAGTAGGTTGAGATGGGATAATGTCCAACTCGTTATAGTCGTAACCAAACTAAGGATGAAGATAAAAGTTCTATGATTTGGGAACTTCATCAATTCAGCGATCCTATTGCAATGTTCCAAGCCAAGTTACAGAAATCTTGCGAGAGCCTCTTTTAATTCAGCCACTGCACTTTCACCAGCGCCTTCCTTTATTGCCTTTGAAACGCAGGTTTCTACATGATCTTCAAAAACTATCCGACCAACTTTGTCTAATGCAGCGCGGATTGCAGCCAGCTGAAGAAGAACCTCTGGGCAACTTTTGTCATCCTCCACCATCCTCTTCACCCCACGCAAGTGCCCCTCGATCCTAGCCAACCGCTTAATAACATCCTCACGTTTCTTGTGAACGCCCATGTTATCCCCTCTCCCAGTATGGGATACACAATCAGATAAACTTTGCGCAAGTGTTCAAAGGATCTGTCTATCTAACAAAGAAATGCAGAAGAAGCATAAAGACACTCCAACACCCACAAATGAGCCAACTCTATGTACCCTTTTTCAAATTGCCGCAACTATTGTCAAAAACAAAAAGACCACATAGATAAAGAGGAGTGTAAGACCTTTCAGTTTTCCAATCTTCATTGTCATCAGGTAAACGAAGAATAAAGCAGTTATGAAAAGGAAAACACTACCGTTCAACAGCAACGTCTCACTTGAAACCTGTAATGGATGTATGAGCGCCGTGAACCCTAGGACAATCATTAATGTGAATAAATTCGCACCAAGACAACCCGCGACAGCCAAGTCGCCATGTCCTTTTCTAGAAGCCGCAACTGCTGTGGCAATATCCGCAAAAGACGTCCCCAAGGCGACAACAGTCATTCCCAGCAACAGCTCAGAAGCGCCAAGAATGGCAGCAATATTAACGGTCGACTGTACAAGGATATCTGCGGTAATCAGCGATACGATTATTCCAAGTGCGAAGGAAACGTAAGCGTTTCTTATTTCGAGGTGCTTTCCAGTCAGAGTTGTCAGCAAGTCGAATTCAATTGCGACTTCTGCAGTTTCTCTCTCCCTCTCTTCGGGAGCCTCAATTTTTTCTTGCTCGTACACATTGATGATGTAAAACACAGCTAGAGCCAGAAGGACAATTCCTTCAGTCTGCGACACAAGACCATCCAACATAAATGCGAATGCAGAAATTGTGGCAACCATCAGGAAAATACCGTCTCGTATTATCATTCTTCTGTGAACCAAAAGCGTTGAGAACATGGTGGAAAGCCCTATCATAAATGCAATGTTGCCGATATTCGACCCAACGACATTGCCAAAGGCTATTTCGGGTTCGCCTTGCACAGCTGCCAAAAGCGAAACCAAAAGTTCCGGGAGGATATATAAAAGTGAGACCAAAAGTATTCCCAAAGCAACCTTTGTGGTATTCAATTTGTGGGTCAGAGCAACAACGGAATCCGCAGTCCAATCTGCACTTTTCGACAAGAAGAAAATACTAATCAACAGCACGGCGACCCAAAGCACTAAGTCAATCATCAAACTTATCGAACTAATAATAGAAACCTGTCTTATAAATCTCGTCAATTGATTTTCAGAAACCCTTTCTCTCCCTATACATTAGTGAACGAGTTACCCAAACTGTTTTCTATAACAGTAGGCCTCAAAATCTACCCTGAGCCTTCGTCAACACTCGAAAGGGAAGTCAAAGCTCCCCTTGATAATGCGAAACCGAACGAGAAATCTAAACAAAACAAGTCAACATTCACGAATATCACTCAAAAATGTACTTTAAGGTCGATTTGAAGACATTTTTCTGAAAGGAAAAAGAATCGAGTTTTAACCCCGATATTTTAAACCGATATTTGAACCTATCCCGGGCTACCATAAAACCGTAGTCTGGACGAGGTTCAAAATCTCGACCTTGCCTCTGTATGATATTAAATGCTAAGCTAGTTTTGACAAGATTTCTTCTCGTCTAAACAGTTTTGCACTTACATAGAATGTGATGAGGTCAATTGATGCAAACGCCCCCACTAAAACAGAAATTGCCATAGGTCCAAGAAAAATTGCACCAGTTACTTGTCCAAATATTAGTATGAGAATGGGAATTAATAGAATTGCACTGATATGCACTGCTTCTCTGAAACCCTTGACTCTGGCTGAAATCATAACGGTCAAGCCAATGCTTGCAAGGGCTATTGTTGGAGCAAGCCCGAAGATCAACATGATCCAGTCTAAGTTTGGAAGCAACAATCTACCATTAAAGATATAGAAAGAAAACAAGTCGACAACAGTTGAATAAATTAGGAAGGAGATGAATGTGACCATCATGGAGGGAACAAAGGAAACCAGAATCTTTCCCAGAAACAACTCGCTGTCGGATAAGGGCGTCGCCAAGAGGGCTTCTATTGTTTTCCTTTCCTTCTCTCCAGCGAAACTATCAGAGGCTATCACGCTTGATGCCATTAAAGGAATAATTAAAAAGAAGGGAGCGAAGAAATACAAACTCATAACGTAAACTAAGATTTGTTGGGCAGTCATTCCGATAAGTTGCTCCTCTACATGATTAGGCAGATTCTTTATCATTTCCTCAATACCACCTAACGATAACCCAGGCATAGCTACTAGGCTAGGGATAAGTGTAATAATAACAGGAAGCAACACTGAAAACATGAAAGGTATGACAACTATCGGTAGCATGAGTTGCCAGTTTCTACTAACCTCACGATAATCCTTCTTAAAGACCAACACGGCGTTCCGAAACCTCAACTTCGTTCCTCCTTAACCAACTCTAAGTAGGCTTCTTCAAGCGATGGTCGAAGAATGTTTACGGAGAGAACCATGCCACCAGCGTACACGATGCTTTTAACTACTTCAGGCGTGGCTGACTTAATATCATCCACAGTTATCATCAGTCTAGTTGCCGAATTGTCCACATTAACTTCCTTAACCAGCTTAAGTTCTCTCACAGCATTAATAATCTTCTGATTCAATTTCATTAACGTAATCTGAAGGATTGGTTGCCCTGTTATTTTGTCGCGTAGTTCGTCAGGAGTACCTACAACAACACTCTTGCCCCTCTTAATAATCATAACTCTGCTACACAGTTTCTCAGCGTCTTCAAGGCGATGTGTGCAAAGCAGAATAGTGTGCTTCTCTCGCTCACTAAGTCTTTTCATTAGGTCTCTAATCCCCTTTGATGACTCTGGGTCAAGACCAGCGGTTGGCTCATCAAGGAACAAAATGGGAGGTTTGTGTACGAGCGCCCGCGCAATTGCAAGTTTCTGTTTCATTCCTTTCGAAAAAGTTGCCACCTTGTCATTTCTTCGCTCCCACAGCTCAAAAAAGTCAAGCAACTCCTTAATTCTATTCCGTTTTTCCTGCATATCGGAGAGCCCATAAACTTCTGCGAAAAAATCCATGTTCTCATAGGCTGTTAGTCTCTCGTATAGACTTGGGTTCTCAGTTAGAATTCCAACTATCTGTCTTACCTTCATCGAATCACGGCGGATGTCGTATCCTCCTACTTGGGCTGATCCCTCAGAAGGTGAAATAAGACACGCGAGCATGCGAACAGTCGTTGTTTTGCCCGCACCGTTTGGACCCAAGAGCCCAAAGAGTTCACCTTCTCTAACTTCAAAGCTTAAGTGGTCAACAGCCGTAAGGGAGCCGAATACTCTTGTTAATCCTTCAGTTTCAACGCTCGACACGATAACGACTCCACATCTTTATTTGAACGATTCTGAGCTGTAAAGTAAACGTCACCTAAATTAGCCGTTTGCTTAGTGATTTTCATTTTCGGGAATCCCCAGAGAAGAGTTAATGCGGCCTTGGCACATGGCCCGCTATTTGAATCAACCAACTTACAACAAAGTATAAAATAACAAGTGCGATTACTACGCCAATAATCACGAGTATTATTTTTTTGTTCTTCATAATTTTAGTCCTGTTTAAATTATACATTGCTTTATCCTCCTTATAGGTACGTGAGCGCTTCGCGAACGGTCAGCCGGGATGCCCGATATGCGGGTGCCAAGGTGGCCAACGCTGCGCCAAGAACGACCACGACGACCCAAATGACAACTCCCGGTACTGAGATCTGGAAAGGCACGCTCACGGGCAGAAACAGATTGCCGATCATTACCGCCGTGAGAAGAAGAGCAGGAATAACCGCGATCACGCAGCTTACCACAGCTATAAAGATGCCTTCGAGAACTACGAGGCGGCGCACAGTGGAGGCGGGCGCCCCAATGGCGCTCATCACGCCGAACTCACGGGTTCGCTCAAGCACGTTGGTGCTCATCGTTGAGGCCAGCCCAGCGAACCCAACCACACCCATAGCAACGGAGATTCCCAGGAAAACAAAGATGAGGGGGAGCATGTGGCCGGCACCGGCGGCTTCGGAACGACTGACCGACCCCGCAGACCGCACTACGATCCCCGCGTCCGTGAGGATACGGTCGGCTGCTTGAGCGACGTTTGTTCGGGTCTCCTCGTCGTGGTTATCGGTCACGATGCGGAGCAGATTGGGCTGGCTCCTGCCTGTGGCTACCTTAAAGCCGTCTTCAGTCATGAAGATGCCTCCGCCATGGCCGCCCACGGACTCGGCGATGCCAACGACCAGCCAACCGGTGATGCGTCCGCCAATTGACAGTTGAATGGTATCGCCGCTACGAACGTCGGGGAGGTCTTCTCTGAGTATCGCCTGACTGATCACGACAGCACCTGTCTCATTGGGGCGCAGCCAGCGACCTTCCAGGAGGGGCGGCGGGGTTATCAATGAGCTGTCGGGAGGAATGACGGTCACGGCTATGCTGCCGTGTCCTTGGTCGGGATAAGTGCGGGTGACGCTGATCTGCTGTCCGGGTGGGATTACGCTCGTTTGTACGATGCTCCATCCCTCCACGCGAGTCACGTTGGGAATTTCTGCCACCAGGTTTGTCAATGCGACTGCCGAGACCTGATCGATGTCGGCAAGTCGCACATCGACGTCCCACCGGCGCAACTCCTTGTCTCGATCTAAAAATGCCTGGAAGCCAGCCATGGTGGACATCCCAGCGACGAACACGGCGCCGGCGCTGGCCAGAAGCCCGACGGACAGCAGGAACCTGGCCCGGCGCCGGAAGATGTTACGGAACGCCATAAGTACCGTGCGGTCAAGGCCCCGCAACCGGCCAAGCCCGGCGTCAAAGCGGATTGAGATGCCCCCGTGGCGGTCAACGCCGCGGTAGTCGAGCGCCTCCCGGACTGTCGTGCGGCTCGTCTTAATAATCGGAGCCAAGGAGAACAGGAGCGGCACGCCGACACCAGCGGCGATAACCACCACATACATCCACGATGGAGCCGCCACGCTGGCGGCGTCTACGCCCAGCAAGGTAAGAATGGCGGGAGTAAAGGCGCGGCTGATTAAGATGCCAGGGACAATAGCAAGGGCGGTGGCCGTGACGGCTATCACCAGCGTCATCAGCAGGTACAACTGCAGCGCCCAGCTGGACCGCGCGCCGATGGCCTTCATAATCCCAATTTGCGGAATTTGCTGGGCAAACAGCCCGTTGAGCATGGTGGCGACAAGGATTGCGCTGAGCAGCAGGCCGGCCACGCCAAAGACAAGCAGCCCCAGCAGAAGCGAGTCCGTTTGCCCTTGGTGAGGATGAGCATACGGTGTTGGGACTTGGATCTCGAGGACGGCAACGCCATAGGTTTGCTGCAGCCAGTCGGCCAGATCACGGACGGTAGCTACAATGACATCTCGGTTACGGCTCGGTACGGTTAGACCCGGCTGGTCGGCGACCTGAATCTTGAGTGCATCCAGAGCGACGGAGTCTCCTAAGACCGGCAGGGATGCCGCGGAAATGAAGCCATGCCCCTTCTGCTCCTGGAATGAAGGTGCCAGAGCCGGATAGTACACCACCCCGCTGATACGAAGCGATGTCGGTGCGCCATTAGGAGCCTGAACAACCACAGCGTCTCCAACCTCTAGGTTCAGCAGATCGAACGAGAAGCGATCGATCAGGATCTCTCCTGCGGCTGGTGGCCAACTGCCTTGTTTTACCGTAAAGCTTTCTATCCGCATCGGGTCATCGGGTGTCGCGACGAAGATCTGGATCGGGTTCGGCCCCCACCAGCCGTCTTCTTGCTGTATTCGGAGTGTAAACTGGGTACGCGGGGCAGCATCGATGATGCCTGGTTGCTTGCGGGCTTCGGCCGCGATGGCTGCCATCTCGTCAGCGTTGAGCCCTCGTTCGAGCAGAATAGTTGCCGACGCCGGATTGGTGCTTAGGTAGGCACGCGGGATCTCCCTACTGGTGACGCCCCATGTGTAAAAAATCGCACTGAACATAATCAGGGTGACGCTCATGGCTACGATCATCAGTACAATCCGAGGCCAGATTGTTCGCACATCGCGGAGTAGTTTAATAAATAGTAATCGTGTCATAGTATTAGCTTCCTTGCGGTCCCGCTCCCACCCGAGCATCATCGGCGACGCGGCCATCTACCAGTGTCACCTGTCGGTCCGCGTAGTGACTGATATCGCGCTCGTGAGTTACCACGATGATGGTACGCCCGTCACCGTTCAGTTCGTCAAACAGCTTCAGAACCTGCGCTCCGGTATGCTCGTCGAGATTGCCGGTCGGCTCATCGGCCAGCAGGATCGGCGGATCGTTAGCCAATGTTCGGGCAATGGCCGCCCGCTGTTGTTCCCCGCCCGACAAGCTGGCGGGCAGCTTGTCGGCTTGATCCCGGATGCCGACGCGATCCAGAAGCTCCAGAGCCCTGGATCGGCGTTCGGACGCAGGAATGATCTTAACGAAGTCCATAGGCAACATCACGTTCTCAGCCACCGTTAAGGTCGGCAGCAACTGGAAGAACTGAAATACGAGACCGATCATCCGGCCACGCCACTCTGCAAGTTGCGACTCCGAAAGTGAATGCACGGGCGTACCGGCAACCCAGATTTCTCCGCTGGTCGGCCGATCAATACCCGACAAGACGTTTAATAGGGTCGTCTTACCGCTGCCGGACTTACCGACAACAGCGACAAATTCTCCTGCCTGGACACGCAGGTTAATATCGTGGAGTGCGGTGAAGGGTCCGGACGGGGACTCGTAGGTCTTGACGACTTGACGCAGGTCGATTAATGGTTCTTTGTCTGCGAACTGACCGCCAAATTTTTTAATTGCATTTTTTACTTTAATCATGCTCATCACGGTTGTTTTATTGAATTAAGTTTTCTTGCCCAAAAAACTTGATGTGATTTTCTTGTGTAATCGTACAAATTCCTCAAGCTCCTTATCGGTCAATGCGTCAAATAGGCCTGCCATTTCGGTTATGCGCTTTTCATTCGTAGCGGTAATATGCTTCTTACCTTTTGGAGAAAGCTCCAACTGTATCGAGCGGCGGTCTTTCGGGTCCTCCTGCCGCGTCACATAGCCGCTTCGCACGAGACCGTCCACAAGCTGGGTTGCGGCGCTTGAAGATATTCCCAGCGTTTCCGCTATATCTTTAATACTTCTATTTTTGTAGTGTTCGATAATTTTCAAAACAAACCACTGGGAATGGGAAATGCCATTTTGATGCCCTACATGGGCAGCTCTCGCTTTAATTTGGTTATGAATAGCGTGAAAACTGTGCATAATTCTCTCAATGAGTTGTTTCCTGTTCGTCATGTGAGCCACCAGCAATTTATATAAGATACTTATATATTAAGTATCTTACTTATATAAAAATGTTTTGGAAGTAAATTTATCATTTTTTACTACTGAAACTTATCAAACTTAACCATCTATTTTCTCAAAATCCTAAACTAAGATCATGGAAAAACCGAGAACCTAAACCTTTGTTACGAAATGAAAACAGGTCTATTAAAGCAACAACCATTTTCCGTCCTTAAAATCGAAAAATAACGTCAAAAATGCGACAAAATTGAAATCTAGCAGTGCGGGGGATGGGATTTGAACCCCGACGTCTGAACCGATATTCTCCTCCTTTAAGACCCGTTGTCTTTGTTAATTCGAGGTGAGAAATTTAGACGAGATAAGTCACGTATCCCGGGCTACCATGAAAACATGGACAAGTCGAGGTTCCAATCATCCGTCTGCCGATTCCGCCTTGCAGTTAAAGAAACAAAGCCATGAGAATCTCGTCCACATATTCTTCATCTATTTTGATCTCCCGCTTTTTTGCTCCTTCAATTTCAAATCCAAACTTTTTGTAGAGGTTTATTGCTCTTTTATTTGTTGAGAATACTGACAAGGATATCTTCTCATAACCGTTCTTTTTTGCCCAGTCGATCATATAGTCCATCATTGCCTTGCCTATGCCGATATCTCGGAAATCGCTTCGAACATTCATTCCAAGTTCAACTACATGCTGGCTCCAGCTCCAGAATCATTTGGGGCTAAGGTTACACTCGCCTACAATTTTACCATCTATTTCAGCCACTGCAAAGAGACCCGCCTTCTCTCTTATACTCTTGGCGATCGATTCTTTCTGAGCATCGCTAATACGCACTGCTGGTACATACTTCCCTTCAGAAGCAACACTATCCATGATATCAATTACTTCTCGAACATCGTTTTCTTCAGCTTGGCGAACGACTACAATCCGGCCGTCTTTTGTCGAATATTTTTTCACAAATTCATCACTACTATAACATAGACATGTATGTTTGTTGGTTCATTATATTTTTTCTGATGAATATCTCAACTAAAGGTAGAGAGAAGAGATTCAGATCTGCACATAAATCTCATTTAAAGCTCAATTTCCAGATATTTTTCAGAAAAAGCGCTGAAATGCGTCTTAACTCCGATATTTTAAACCGATATTTGAACCTATCCCGGGCTACCAAAGATTTTTAAGAACTTCCTTCATAAAAGGAGCATGGAAACAGCCGAAAGTGTATGATGTGCATGCATATAGATGTGTGTAAATTTCGAGTTTTGTGAAGTGCGTCAATTTAAGAAGTGTTTAATAGTGTGATTGTTGAAGCATAGTATGATGGTGTCTGTATGGGTGAAAAGTTGACTTTTTCTAGTGTTGTGTGGAGGAAGGAAGACCTTTATGTTGCTTGGTGTCCCGACTTGGATATTGCAAGCCAGGGAAAGAGCGTTGAGGAGGCTTTAGGCAACCTTAGAGAGGCCATTGAGCTTTATCTGGAGGATGAAGATGCTGTAATACCCAAGGAAAAGCCTATACCCATCGTAACTACCCTCAGTGTTGAGGCTCATGCAAAAACTGCCGGTGGTCTCAGGCCACGAAGTAATTAAAGCGTTAACTAAGGCCAGCTTTGAAGAGGTGGGAAGAAGAGGTAGTCACGTTAGGCTGAAAAAGAAGACGCCCAACAAAACGTACATTGTTATAGTGCCTCTTCATCCAGAAATAAGATGGGAACGCTTAAGTCGATCCTGAGACAGGCAGGGCTAACAAGGGAGGAGTTCATCGAACTAATCAGGTAGAAGCGAAGACATAGGTGTTTTATAAATTTGTTTTTCGTGAATCCCATGACCCGATAGTTGATATTGTGGGATAAGAAAAGGAATCGTAGCCAAGCATGTAGTGAGACGGTTGAAAACTGAACTTTTTCTCATGCTGTAAAAAACCACTAAGAGAGTTTATTAAATGCGAGAAATTTAAACGCAGGAATACATCTACCCCGGGCTACCAATTCATATACGTGAAATTGCACTAACCCTATTTTTGTTATGTTGCCTGCATTTAGCCTTAATTTAAGGACGGAGGTGCACAGAAGGTTAAGTGTGGGGTAGAATTCGAACACCCTTCTCGCGAGGTCGGACTCCACAATCGTTTTTAAACCGTAGACTGTTTAAGGAACCGGGCGCAAGAGATACAAGGCAAGGTGGCGATAAGTGCGCGAAAAGATATTAGAGATAGATAGAGACTACGTTGTCCGTCTGTTAAAGAAACTGATTGAGATTCAGAGCGTGAACCCCCACGTGGAAGGCGGGGCTGGGGAAACGGAGATCTCGAATTTCATCGCTAACCATCTGGAATCCGTTGGGATGGAGGTTAATACACAGGATGTGGTCGACGACAGGTTTAACGTCATTGGCGTTCTTAGGGGAAGAGGCGGCGGCCGAAGCCTTATGATGAACGGTCATACCGACACAGTCGGCGCGAAGGGAATGACCATAGAACCCTTCAAGCCGTTCATTGAAGACGATAATATGCACGGGAGGGGAGCCTGTGACATGAAGGGCCCCCTCGCTGGGATGATAACCGCTGTGAAAGCGTTAGCGGACTCGGGCGTTAAACTGAGGGGAGACCTTTTGATCTCCGCTGTAGTGGATGAGGAATACAAGAGCATCGGAACACAGAGACTAATACGAGAATACCGCTCCGATGCCGTGATCGTTGGAGAACCCACCAACCTCCAGATAGGAATCGCCCATAAAGGGTTCATTTGGCTGGAGATCGAGACCCGTGGGAAGGCTGCCCACGGCTCAGTCCCTGAAAAAGGGATTGACGCCATAGCCAAGATGGCAAAGATCATTTCACGACTGTCCACGCTGGAGGAATCATATGCAGAAAAGAGACACAACCTCGTAGGTTTCCCAAAGATCCACACATCCATGATCCAAGGCGGCTCCGAATGGAGCATCGTTCCCGACTTCTGTCGTTTAAGACTAGAGCGACGCACCGTTCCAGGCGAGACCTCCTCAATGGTGACGGACGAACTCGACCAGCTCTTAGACGAGCTTTCTAGGGAAGACCCCATGCTTAGCGCTAAGATCAAGAAAATCTTTGAGGGGTCACCCATGGAGATAGCCCCATCAGAGGCTATCGTGAAGAAGTTGCAACTTGCAGTTCGGGAAGTTAAAAAAATTGAATCCAAAATGGTCGGGGCACCCTACTGGACCGACGCCGCTCTCTTCGTTAACAATGCCGCCATCCCAGCGTGTCTCTTCGGCCCAGGGGACATTGGCTTAGCCCACTCCGCCAACGAGTTCATCAAGATAAGTGAAGTGGTTGACTCCGCGAAGATCTACGCCCTCACAGCCCAGACTTTCTGCGGGACCCGAATCCCACGAACATACTGACTTTTCATGTCCCAAACAAAATATTATCCGCCTCACCGTCAAAACGTACTACGGAATCAAGATCCTTGAGGGAGCGGGTGGAGTTGGAGATAATTCTAAATGCCCGAGTTTCGTCAATTATTTGAGGGACTCTTATGAAGGTGGCAATTGCTGGTAAAGGCGGGGTTGGAAAGACCGTAATCGCGGCCACGCTGTCACGATTGTTAGCTCATGACGACTATAGGGTTTTGACCATCGACGCTGATCCAGCCATGAACCTTGCATATGCCTTAGGCATTTCAGCAAACGTGGCCTCAAAAATCGTTCCCATATGCCAAAATAATAGGTTAATCGAGGAGAGAACTGGCACCAGACCTGGTTCTGGCTTCGGTGGGATATACAGTCTAACACCAACAGTAAACGACATAGCTGACAGGTTCGGTGTATCTGGACCAGATGGAGTTAGACTGTTGGTGATGGGAACCGTGAGGGGTGGTGGAACTGGCTGTATGTGCCCCGCTAACGCTCTCTTGAGAGCTCTGATTCAACACATAATGCTGGAAAGGAGAGAGGCGGTGGTCATGGACATGGAAGCAGGACTAGAACACTTGGGACGAGCCACCATAAGAGGCGTCGACGCCGTAATCGCGGTAGTCGAGCCCGGAGCCCAATCAATTGAAACAGTCAGAAGGATCAAGGAACTATCATTAGACATAGGGTTGAAGGAGGTTTTAGCCGTTGGAAACAAAGTGAGGACAAACGAAGACAAAAGGTTCATAGAAGACGCGCTAGAAAAGATAGGTCTGCTCCCATCCTGCATGATTCCCTTCGATCAAAGGATTCTGCAAGCCGACATGATGCATGTTGCGCCGATAGATTTTGTCCCATCATCCCCTGCCATTCAAGCTATAGGGAAATTAGAAGCGATGCTAAAGGAAAGATATCCATAATAACACCACTCTACACAACATGAAAATGTAGATGCCACGCAAAAGAATATTTAGAATACATAACAAAAATTCATAATTTATAAAGTACAATTTGCAGCAACCTTACTTTTCGGTGTGATTATGATCCTAAAAGTTGACGACGTCATGGTTGAGGACGTCATAACCGTCGACTCCGACGCAACGGTCATGGAGGCGGTCGAGCTCATGAACAAGCATGAGATAGGATGCTTGATCGTTACTAGGAAGGAGAAGGCCGTCGGAATCGTAACGGAAAGAGACTTCCTAAAAAGAGTTTTGGCCGAATCTAGAGACCCGAAAAAGACCAAGGTTCGGCAGATCATGTCGAAGCCTCTTATCTTTGGAGAACCCGACATGGATATCGAGGACGCTGCAAGGCTCATGTTCAGGAAGAAGATCAAGAAGCTTCCTGTGGTGGAAAACGGGAGACTCCTTGGCTTGGTGACGTTGACAGACCTCGCTCGTTTTCAACCGCAGATAATGAAGCTATTAAAGAAAATCGCCAACAGAGAGCTTGCCCCTAGAAGGATGAAGAAGGTCTTCGATTATTACGTGGTTTAAGGCAGAAAGCGTGAACCAAGCGGAATACCTCAATCTCCCTTGCCGGTGTTATCCTTCGCTTGCCAATACTGCTATGTAGTCTGCCGTATCAGCACACATGTCTGCGGCTTGCTCCATAAACTCTATGAGGCTGTTGAGTATCAGAAGCGTGCCAGGATCAACTTGACGAGCGTATCTAACTAACAGTTTTTTGGTTTCGAGATAGTCTTTATCGATTCGACCTTCTATCTCGTCCACTTTTTTGGCGAGGTCTTTCGCTCTTCTAGGATCGGTTCCAAGCTTCTCGATGCTGTTACGAAGCGTTGTGGCGTTTTGGACAAGGGCTTCAGCGACTCTGACGTTCATGTCCCAGATTTCGTCTGGAACGTTTGTTTCAAGCAGGATCGTGACGGTTCTCGCGGAGTCTTTCACGAAGTCAGCCATGACGTCAAGGCGTTTTACGAGGTGCATCAGATCTTCTCGAAATTCCACTGACAGAGCAACGCTCGTCAGTGCCTTAAAGGCTGATCTTCGCAGATTATCTACTTCTTCCTCTATTCCCATAAGCTTTTCAAAGTGCTCTCTTGCCTCTTCTTTCTTTCCTTCAGAAGCACTTTTGACGACTTTATGCAACAGTTTTACGGTGTCAAGAGCTTTCGTAATCTGTTCCTGCGCAAGATCTAGCGCTTCAGTCTTGCGGCGTTTTTCAAACCATGCATAGCTTTTTCTGGCCATTTTCCTTCACCTCTTTTTTATGGTTTTTCCAATTCATCTTAACGTTACTTTCTCTCCTGTTGCGAGGTAAACAATTGACTCACCTATGTAGGTCGCATGATCAGCTATTCTTTCGAGATATCTTACCACAAGTACACTCGAGATTGTGCACCTATTCGTGGCGGGTGCCTTTTCAACTAATCTATTGAAAAAACTGAAATAAAGGTTATCGACCTGTTTTTCTGTTTCAGATAAGGTTCTTGCCAGTTCGGCGTCATGGCTTTTAAGTGCCTCAACACTCGTGGCAACCATGCCTAACATTTTTTCACCCATCTCTTTAATGTCTTTCCTAATCCAGTCTTCACAGTCTTTTATCCCACCGAGTCCTTCATTAATCTGTGAGACATCGAGGGCGTATCTTCCATATCGAGTGAAGTCGTAAGCTATCTTCATGTATGATTTTAGAATTCTAAGGTCGGATGCAACTGGTTGGAATCGGGCGATGAGCTCGAAGGCTTTGTCTTCAACCTCGTCCGCCATGGAAACCAGCCTGTCTGAGAGGTTCTGCACTTGCACGTGAGCACTTATGCCCTCGATATAACTCATGATGGATAGAGATACCGTCTTGTGGGCAAGCTCTCCCATTCGTAACAGCATCTTTGCCAACTGCTCTAACCCTGTGTCAATTAGTCGGCTCATTCATTTCTCACCTAACCAAACTCACCAGTGATATATTTCTCTGTCAGTTCACTCTTTGGATTTTCAAACACACTCTTCGTGCTTCCATACTCAACCAATTCTCCAAGATACAGAAATACAGTAAAGTCTGAAACTCTTGCCGCCTGTTGCATGTTGTGAGTGACAATTATCACGGTGTATTTTTCTGCCAACTTTCGCATGAGTGCCTCTATCTTTGCGGTCGCGGCGGGGTCTAGAGCGCTACACGGTTCGTCCAAGAGAATGATTTCAGGATTAACCGCGAGGGCTCTCGCGATGCAAAGTCTTTGCTGCTGTCCGCCAGAGAGATCTAGAGCCGAATCTTTCAATCGGTCGTAAACTTCGTCCCAAAGGGCGGCTTCTCTTAAACTGCGTTCCACGATTTTTTGCAGCTCTTCCTCGCTTTCAACTCCGTGAATTCTCGGACCGAAGGCCACGTTGTCAAAGATTGATTTTGGGAACGGATTAATTTTTTGAAAAACCATTCCAACCCGTCTTCTCAATTCATATATATTAGTTTCTTTGCTGTAAATGTTTTCGCCGTCGATGTAGATTTCTCCAGTTGTTCGGCTGCCCTCTATTAGTTCATTCAGCCTGTTTATTGCTCTGATGAACGTTGTTTTTCCACAGCCAGAAGGTCCCATAACCGCAGTAACAGCGTTGGGTTTGAGTCCAACTTCTATATTCTTAAGAACATGGTTGTCTCCAAGCCAGACGTTCAAACCACGCACATCAATCTTGACATCGCTGGGCATGTTCTCACCAGTTCACCTCGCCCGTTTTTGGTATCGGTTGCGGATGAAAATTGCAATGGAATTCATGCCTAAAAGAACCGCTAAAAGAACTAAGATACCAGCAGCGGCTAAGCCACGAAATTCAGGCTGGGGAAGGCTCACCCAGTTGAAGATCTGAATGGGCATGACCGTGAAACGGTCTAAAGGTCCTGTGGGAACAAATCTGACATAGACCAAGGCGGCGATGGCTATCATGGGTGCGGCTTCACCTATCGCACGGGATAAAGCCAGAATCGTTCCTGTAAGCATGCCTGGAAAGGCTTGAGGCAAAACGATTCCTCGCGTTACCTGCCACCGTGTGGCTCCAAGGGCGTAGGCTCCCTCGCGGTAGGCTCGTGGGACACTTCGTATGGCTTCTTGAGAGGCAATGATGATGACCGGCAGAATGAGCAGGGTCATCGTTAGTGCCCCAGCCAACACGCTTCGCCCGAGAGCCAAGGCTTCAACAAATAAGCCCAGGCCCAAAATCCCGTAGACGATGGACGGGACTCCTGCCAAGTTTGCTATGTTTAATTGAATGAAAGAGGTGAGTCGATTCTGAGGTGCATACTCTTCAAGATACAAAGCGGTGCCAACCCCTAAAGGGAATGATATAATAGCAGTTAAGCCGACAACCCAAATACTACCGAAAAGAGCTGCCAAAATTCCAGCTTGCTCTGGGAACCGTGATGGAAAGCTAATAAGGAATTGGAAATCCAGCCAAGGCAATCCATCTGCGAAGGCATCATATAGTAGGATAGCCAAACTGACCAAGCCTATTATTATTCCAATTAAGCATAGACTGTAAAGTATGCCGCCCTTGACCTTCCTGACTACACTTCTTTTCCTACTAGATTTCCTTGTAACCATCATCAATACCTCTTCCAGTAGCGTCTTGCTACCCACTGACCAATGAGATTGACCACCAGAACCATTATGAAAAGGGTTAGACCTACCGAAAAGATGGTCCTATATTCAAGGCTTCCGAATGGTGCTTCACCCAAGCTGATCTGAGTTATGTAGCCAGTCATTGTTTGTATGCTTTCAAGAGGGTTGATGGTCAGTTTTGGTGTAGAGCCAGCTGCTATGCTCACGATCATTGTCTCGCCGATGGCCCGTGAAATGGCCAAAATGAACGAAGCCACTATACCGGATAAGGCTGAGGGCACCACTATTCGAAGGACAACCTCATGTTTGTGTGCGCCTAAGGCGTATGCTCCCTCACGGAATGACTGAGGCACAGCCAGCATAGCGTCTTCACTCAGAGATGAAACCATAGGAATGATCATGACACCCATAACCAAGCCTGCACTCAGAGCGTTGAACACGATCATTTCTGGAAAGAAATTCTGAAGGAAAGGAGTAACGAAGGTTAGGGCGAAGTATCCATAAACCACCGTAGGCACTCCAGCCAATATTTCAAGTACGGGTTTCACAATTCTTCGCAGTCTATCAGGGGCATACTCGCTAAGAAAAATGGCACTGCCCAGTCCGACAGGTACTGCTACAGTTAGAGCAATTATTGTGACCAAAATAGTGTCCCAAACGAGGGGCAGGATACCAAAATGTTGGGGTTTGAAGAGAGGCGTCCACCTGGTTTCGGTGAAAAATTCCAATATGGACACTTGTTTGAAGAAATCTATAGCCTCAAACAACAGCACGCCAAGGATTGCAAGGGTGGTGAATACAGAGACGATGGCGCTGGCGAAAAGGAGTTTTTCAATTATCCACTCTCGCACGTGTCTTGCTCGCTTTCTGGCTCCAAAGGCGTGCATAAATGTATTCACAGGATGAACCCTCTTTTAATAATTAGATAGAACAAAAAAAGTTTAGGGTTGTTGTTCCAGCGTTGAGATGTTCTCTTGGTATACCGAGGTCTGCAACGGTGTGTAGCCTACCTCTGAAACCAGTCGCTCTGCGTTCTCCATGTAAAACCTTACGAAGGCCTTGACTTCTTGTCGCTTGAGAGACTCCTTGTTAACGTATATGAACAGTGGTCGAGACAGCGGCGTGTATTGTCCAGCGTTGATAGTTTCATCTGATGGTGTCACGGGTCCATTTCCAGAATCGATGGGTACAATCTTTAGTTTATCTGTGTTCTCTGCGTAGTAAGCATAGCCGAAATATCCCAACGCGTTTGGATCTCCCGCAATGCCTTGAACCAAAACGTTGTCGTCTTCGCTGGCTGTGTAGTCGGGTCTGCTGGCGTCTTCTTTGCCAACGATGACTTCGGTGAAGTAGTCAAATGTTCCCGAGTCTGTCCCTGGCCCATAGAGGTGTATTGGTTGATTTGGCCATTCTGGGCGAATATCGTTCCAGCTGTCTACCGTGCTTCCTGGTCTCCACGTCATGTTCAGCTCTTGTACTGTCATATAGTCGACCCATGTGTTGCTTGGGTTCACTAAGACCGCCAATCCGTCTATAGCCACTTGGAACTCGATGTACTCTATGCCATTTTGTGCTGCTGTTTGCGCCTCTGAAGCCTTGATCGGACGCGATGCGTCGCTAATGTCCGTCTCGCCTATTGTGAAGCGCTTGAAGCCTCCTCCTGTGCCAGATATGCCTACATTTACTCTTACGTCAGGATGTGATTTTTGAAATTCTTCCGCTACGGCTTGTGTGATAGGGAAGACTGTGCTCGAACCGTCTATTTCAATGGTGCCAGAAAGTTTCTGGCCAGTCGTCGAGTAGTACCAGTACGCTACTACTAAGATTGCTACGACCGCTACTACTGGAACTATTTTTTTGTATTTCATTCCTTCCACCTTCTATTTTTCATGAAATAGGAGGCCTGAAAGGTTATATAGTTTATCCAAATATTATATATAATTCTACATAGACTCTATAGGATGCGAAAAATTAATGAGAGAAAATGCACCGGAAGAGACCGAGGTAAGAAAACTTCAAGTTACAGGAGGTTCAACCTACGTTCTTTCGTTGCCCAAAAAATGGGCTACTCAAATGGGTCTAAGGAAGGGAAGTAAGTTAACTTTGGCAAGACAGAACGATGGATCTCTCCTAGTAACCCCAGAAGAATTGAAAAAACTCGAGAAACCAGCTGAAGCAATAATAGAAGTTGCACCAACTGACGACCCCGACTCAATCATAAGAAAACTTGTTTCCACATATCTGGTTGGCTACAACGTAATCTTCATAAGAACAAAAAATCAACGGCTGGATTCCGCCAAGAGAAATGCTATAAAAAATTTCACTCGCAGAATGCTGGTGGGAACAGAGATCATAGCTGATTCTCCTAAAGAACTCATTATGAAAGTATTGCTAAGCTATCCTGAACTCTCAGTTCAAAGTGCTCTAAGACGAATGTGCATCATCACATCTTCTATGCACAAAGATGCTATAATAGCATTAAAAAAATTGGATGGAGAATTAGCCCGCGACGTCATCGCTATGGATGATGAAGTTGACCGATTCGGTCTATACATAATCCGTCAACTGAAGGCAGCAGTTCAAGACGAAAAGATAATCAAAGAAATAGGCTTGTCTTCGGGAAGAGATTGTCTTGGATATAGGCTAACAACGAAAGCGGTAGAGAGAACAGCTGACCACGCTGTCGTGATAGCAGAGAATGTTCTTATGTTAAAAAGGCCTTTAGAAACCGAATTGTTTGAACAAATTGACTCAATGAGCGCTTCAGCAATCTCCGTTTTTAATGAAGCAATAGAATCTCTGTTCAAGCGAGACTTCCAACTCGCGAACAATACCGTTCAGAAAGCGAAACAAGTAGCTCTGTCGGAAAAACAACTAGTAAAACCCATCCTAAAAAGAACCGATGTTGGAGAGGTGTCCAGCCTCAGTCTTATAATAGAGAGCATTAGAAGGGCGGCTGAATATGCCAGCGACATAGCCGAGATTGTACTGAACTTGACTGTTCATCAAATCATAACTACACAGTAAGGAAAATAGCATCCATCAGATGCCTTTCAGTCGAAGAAACCCATTTGTTAGCTAGTTTGATAGCAAAAAGAGGTATTCAGTCTTTCCAGTAAGCGCTTTTGAAGGTATATTACTAGTATGTAGTTTAAAGTTACACTGTGGATAAGCTTCGCGTGGCTGGTTAAGTAACAAGCAGTGTCTTTTATATCTGTGAACTTGATAAATATTGAAGAAACGTGGTGATGATGAGTCGAGGAAGAAAGGAACCCAAGTTTAGGTTATTCCCGAAGCAAGGGTACATTCTGTTGATGGTTGGAATATTGGTGGGCTTCCTGATTTTCGTAGCTGTCTCCTTTACCTTTTTAAGAGTGGGTTTAGGAGAAGGCG
>Ga0315314_1001094_pt1 | contig 25628 bp, 22 predicted proteins | sample TDP9_MG_FD_203631 | JGI IMG/M metagenome (GOLD analysis project Ga0315314, IMG submission 203631) | Freshwater sediment microbial communities from Lake Towuti, South Sulawesi, Indonesia - TDP9 | ecosystem: Environmental > Aquatic > Freshwater > Lake > Sediment | place: Indonesia: South Sulawesi... | reverse complement strand
TAACGGTCTCAGCCTACTTCTTCAGCCAAGTTCAACTTGATGAAGTAGCGATCCATCTGGTTGGATTCGGTTTCATAACAGTACTCGGCGGCTTACTGACTCCAATCTTTATAGCCGGGCGAAGCGCTATCAGACTCGCCACGAACACGTTCCTCATTATAGGGATGTCATCAATCCTAGTCGGAGCTGATACACTACTACACAACATACAAATCGACCTATACCTGGTTGCGCTCGATATACTTTGGCTTACGACTAGGATATCACTCTCCCAATTGAACCATGAAAGAATCTGCGCCGGCTGCACGCAAAAATGCATTCGGTAGAAGAGAGATAAGATAGACAACTATCGACGAGGGTAGCTGATGATGGCCCCTATAATTATCGCCAAGCCGATAACGACCAAGAAGACAGGCCACATACTCTCCCAAGGTATCCGGTACATGTGTTGAGCGAGAAACGCAAAACCTATGAGAATTATCACTATGCCGGCAACAACGGAGCCCCAAGGACCTCGCCCGCCAAAACACATCTCTTCCTCTCGTCTAGATCTGTGAGCACGTGTCACGTAGAGCGACTCACCACATTGAACGCATCGCTCAGCAGCGTCATCATTCTTCGCCCCACACTTCTGGCAGTAAATCATATTATTCGCCTTCTCTCAAGATGAGCACGTTTAATTTCACATTAGACGTTTCTAGCCCTTTAAGAGGGTTTTGGTTAGTAGGCATTTGGAAATAGATTTCACGGAGTCCCTATTATCAGATGCCATTGTACCAACAAACAAGAGGGAGAGAAAAGCCTTATTTTCATAATGGAGAGAAGAACAGTTACTCCAAGGTGAAGGACATGCCTTCTGAAAGCATAAGGACAGAACAAGAAGCCGAAGACTTCGTTCTAGGATGCACTTTCATGGGAACCGGCGGAGGCGGAGATCCAGCTGTCGGCTTGAAGTTCCTTCTTAAAGACCTCAAAGAGGGACGAGAGATAAAATGGGTGGATACAAGTCAGATTCCTGATGACGTGTGGACGTGCACTCCATTCTATATGGGGTCCATTGCACCACCATCACCGGATGCCAAGAAGAAGATGAAGCAACTCGGACTGGTCGAAAGGAAGTATGAGAACACCCTGACAAACGCTATCAAGCAACTTGAAGAATACAGAGGGATCAGCGTTCAAGTCATCGTTCCAGCTGAACTTGGAGGAATAAACACTCCAGCCCCGTTGGATGCAGCCGCAAGGATGGGCTTAAAGGCAGTAGATGGAGACTATGCTGGACGAGCCATCCCCGAGATCGGTCAAGCAACCCCTGTCCTATACGACAAGAAGCTCTGCCCCATTACAAGTGTAGATACATGGGGAAACACTTGCATAATAGACGATGCAGTCAACTACGATGTCGCCGAAGCCCTTGGAAAGGTGATCAGCACAGTCGCCTACGGTCTATGCGGCCAATCGGGCTTCGCTATGTCGAGCAGAGAGATGAAGGAAGCGGTCGTCCCTGGAACCTTGACTGAATGCCTGAAGCTAGGAGCTGCCATCCGGAAAGCGAGAGAGAAAGGAGCAGACCCTGTTCAAGCATCAGTTGAAGCCATCAACGGTTGGCTACTCTTCAAAGGCAAAGTCGCAAAGAAAGAATGGGAAGATAAGGAAGGATACATGTACGGCGTACACACCTTCAAAGGAATCGGCGAGTATAAAGGTCACACATTCAAAATCTGGTTCAAGAATGAAAACCACATCTCATGGAAAGACAATCGACCCTACGTCACAAGCCCAGACATAATGGAGGTCGTCCAACTCAAAACAGCAAACCCGATAACAAACACCAACCTCAAGGAAGGAGACACTGTCGCCATAGTCGGAAAGAAGAATGAGAAGTACAGAACAGAGAAAGGCCTGCGAGTGCTCGGTCCAACTCACTTCGGCTTCAAACTCAAGTACACACCAATCGAGAAACTCCTTGGATGAGAGTGATCAACTCATCTTCAAGGATGACCAAGATACCGTTTACGCGAACCTACATAACATCATTTTCAAGATAAGAGTTGATGGGATCTGGTGAGGATTGAAAGACATTTATTGATTCCGCAACTATGATTGCGAAGGTGGAAATTTGAAAGTTTGTCTCGCAGCCGTTCAAATGGACTGCGAACTTGGAAAGGTGAAAGAGAATCTCGACAAGGCCGAAAAACTAATCGATTCTGTGAAAAAGTTGATGCTTAGAGGGTCCACGCTCTTCTGTCTACCTGAACTCTTCTCAACCGGATATAAGCTGGAGGAAAATTTTGTTCGAGTTGCGGAAGATATTCCCGGCAGAACTTCCTCAAGGCTATCCGACACTGCCAGAAACTATGGGATCTATATTGTCGGAGGCATAGTTGAAAAAGGTGACGAATCAGACATCATATATAACACTACGGTCATCATATCGCCAGAGGGCGAACTTCTCGGGAAGTATAGGAAAATTCATTTGGCAGGGGAGTTGGAACGAAGAGCTTTCACTTCAGGTCAAAAGATGAGTTTCTTCGATACTCCCTTCGGCAGAGTTGGAGTACTTATATGCTACGACCAAGCGTTTCCGGAGTTAGCACGATGCCTCGCGTTGGCTAAATGCGACATCATCGCGCATTCTAGCGCTTGGTACACGACTGAGGAAGAGAAGAGATGGATCGACGCAGGAAATTATTACACGTGTTTCTTGACTGCAAGAGCGATGGAGAACACCGTCTTCTGGGTTTCAGCCAATCGCGTGGGAGTGGAAGACGGGCTTATGTTTGTGGGGCGTTCATGTATAGCTGCACCGTGGGGCAAGACTCTTTCAATCTTGGGAGACGAGGAAGGGGTTGCTATAGCAAGGATAGATACGGAGGAGTTAAGTGTGTGGAGAGAGAAATTCGCGCGGTACTTGAAAGATAGGAGACCAGATCTTTACAGGCGCTTCACTCCTGACCTTTGAGAGGCCCGCTCGGAACCTAGCGAAATAGACTTATGGCTCCATCAACACAATAGCAGCACATTCAATGGAGGAAGACTGCGTCATGGAATTGAAAGGAAGCAAGACAGAAAAGAATCTCTTAGCAGCGTTCGCAGGGGAATCTCAAGCGAGGACCCGATACACCTATTTTGCTAGCGCAGCTCGAAAGGAAGGTTGCGAGCAGATATCATCCATCTTTGAAGAGACAGCTGAAAACGAGAAGGAGCACGCGAAGATCTTCTTCAAATTCCTCGTCGGCGGCCCGGTGGAAATCACAGCCACATATCCTGCAGGAATAATCGGCACTACGCTCGAGAACCTGAAGGCCGCTGCAAAGGGAGAGAAGGAGGAGTGGGGAACACTATATCCTAATTTTGCTGAAGTGGCTGAGAAGGAAGGCTTCAGAGATGTTGGCGAAGCTTTCCGAAGAGTCGCGAGAGTCGAGAGCTATCATGAGAGGCGATACCTCAAACTGGCAGCTAACATAGAGCGCGGAGAAGTCTTCAAGAAGAGTTCAGTGATAAAGTGGAAATGCCGAAACTGCGGTTATGTTCACGAGGGTGCTGAAGCCCCTTCCAAGTGTCCAGCCTGCGCGCATCCGCAAAGCTTCTTCGAGGTCTGGTGTGAGAACTACTAAACAAGAACATCAAAAGATGGCAACAGCGAACCTCAACTACACCTTTCTTCATCGAGACTAGGAAACCTTAGCTGGCAACCTTACCCCCAGCTTCTCAGCCAACTTGGCAACTTCAGCGTTACTCATCCAGTACACCTTCAAGTAGTTGTAGATCTCCGTTTCGCTCATCCCTATTCGCCTAGCCTCCTGAATCGTATGCCTATAAGCCTCAATCTCACTCGGCCTATCAACATACTCGAAACTGTCGTCAAACAACTCCTCGCCATCCATGAACTGCTTCACATGAACCAACTCATGAATCAAATCCAAATAGATCTCTTTCGCGTTGCCATGCTTCAAGTAGTACGTACTCACCATCAAATGACCATCCTCATCGCTCACTCCCATGTACCCCCACCTCGAGGAGAAGAACTCAACCTTCAGGTCGCGAAGCACCTCCTCAGTCTTATCGCCGAACATCCGTCTAACCGCTTCAACCTTCTCGAAGCCTTTGAAGTGGTCAGTGAATCTGCGCAATGCAATCTCCGCGCTCCGAGGGATCTCGATATCAGGCATATTCTTCATCTGAGCCACCTTCCTTAAACCCGGTAGCGAAGGTGATAAAGTTGAAACGCTAAGTCCTCGCCTATATGTCTTCTTAACTCTAGTCCAAGCACTTACAGAAGGCTTACAAACTCTGCAGACTACGATGAGTACGCGCCAGCTGATCTAGATATAGCTGGTACCAGAACGAATATGGAATCTATTAGAAAGTTTTTATAAGTAGCGATTTTTGACCGTTAAACGGTGACTTTTGCACAGTAGAATAAGCAATCCGAACTTTAGCTTCTACGATTTGAATAGCTCTAACCTATCTTTAACATCCAAGCAATTCTACAGTTATCAGATAGTAAGTTTTGACCATCAAGGAGAAGAAGCCGATTGTTTGCGACTGGGTTGAGTTGCATTCAATGTCAAGAGCGATATCCTATGAAAGTTGGGTATTATAGTTGCCGGAAATGTGGTGGAATTCTGCAAGTAGACTATGACTATCAACGCCTGTCAGCGAAATTAAAGCCGAGGGTGATTAGGAAAAAAGGCATTGGAGTATGGAGGTATAGGGAATTCTTGCCCATTCAAGATTACTTAAAGGTAATCTCGCTTGATGAAGGGGGAACGAAACTTCTTCAATGCAAGAGATTAGGAAGAAAATTAGGGATCGAGAAACTATACATAAAGGATGAAACCACAAATCCTACTGCGTCATTCAAAGACAGACCGGTAGCCGTGGCAGTTACGAAAGCTAAGGAATTCTCTGTGAAGACGATGGTTGCAGCATCTAGCGGAAATGCAGGCGCATCGCTTTCGGCTTATGCAGCAAGAGCGGGCATCGATTGCTGGATTTTTGCTCCAGCAGGCACTCCTCAAGAAAAAACTTGTCAGGTGAGGGCTTACGGTTCTAAACTGGTGATCGTGAATGGAACGTATAGCGACGCTTTCGAACTTGCTAGAACTTGCACCAAGGAACTGGAATGGTTTAATGTAACCACTACTTTCTTTAACCCTTACGCTGTTGAAGGCGACAAGACCGTTGGATATGAGATACTAGAGCAGCTGCACTATGATGTTCCAGATTGGGTTCTCATACCCGTAGGGGCTGGACCTTTACTGGTTGGATCTTGGAGAGGATTTACAGAAATGGAAAATCTAGGTTGGGTTGACAAGTCGCCGTCAATGATAGGGGTGCAGGCTGAAGGTTGCGCGCCCATAGTCAAGGCATTTAAGGAGCGGGGATCGACCGTAGAACCTTGGAGAAATCCAAGAACTGTGGCTTCCGCAATCGCAGACCCGTTGCAAGGTTATCCCCAAGACGGAACTTTGACTTTGAATATGATAAAACAGTCGAATGGGCTTGCTGAGGCGTGTAGCGACGAGGAGATACTTCAGGCTGTAAGATGGCTCGCCGAAACCGAAGGTATATTTGCTGAGCCTGCCGGAGCCGCCCCTATCGCAGCTGTCGATAAACTGACTAGAGCAGGAAAATTGGAGAAGAAGGATGTAGTAGTCTGTGTTGTGACTGGATCGGGTTTGAAGGATCCTGCGGCATCGATGAAGATGAGGAGTCCCCCCTTTAAAATAGAGCCAAATATGGATGAATTGAGAAAATTACTGAAGTTCTCGTGTAAAAGTAGTAACTGAAACTAGATATTCGATCGATGAGTGCATTTTTGCAGAATGGGGCATATTTGAGAAGATTATATGCAAATGTAAGAAAGTGCACCGGATGTAGAATTTGTGAACTTGTTTGTTCCTCTGCGATCTGAGGAGAAATTTAGTTTGCGAAAATCGCCCATTGAGGAACAGGTCCAGTGGGTGCAATCATCCAGATCTCACGCTTTTCCAAGAAAGCTGCCAGAACCCGCTTTGTCATATTCCTCCCGAAGGCTGAATAGAACTGGTGTGCATCATCCCACCCCTTGACCTTGAATTCGGGATGCGCGTTAAGTGGCGGGTCAACACCTATCTTCTTCTTTTGAATTTCACGAACTATTTCAGTTGGAAGTTGCGGAATCCATCTCGACTGCTGAGGCTGCCATTCTCCCATTCCCAACACTCACTTCTTATTTCCTTTCCGGTTTCTGGACTTCTTTTGAACGACTTGCATCGCCAATTTACAAAGCTAGGTAATTAGTTGACTGTGATCCAAAAATAAGACTTTCTGGCCAGCGGAAAATGGTGACTTATTCCTAAATAGCTGCTAAAGAGATTCCAGATAACTCGATCTCAGAGACATGGGCTGACGTTTGAGCCGCGTCATCTTAAGAAATTGATTTGATAGAGAAAATAGTAACGATATGTTTTTTTCATCTACATCTATCGTTGAGGAACTAAACGCTTTAATGATGTTTGACTGAAATATCCGCTAAATTGGTTGAAGACTATGACGCCGAGAGAAAGAATTAAGGCTGTAATAAACTTCAAGAAGCCAGATGTGTTGCCATGGTTCGAAAATTTCTACGACGAAACCTTAGTAAAATGGTTCAAGGAAGGTTTTCCAGCAGATGAAGTAACAGTAATCGAGTGGATGATGTCAGCTCGCGACGGGGTGCTTCTTCTAAACTGGCCGATAGTTATGGGGTTTAACGCTCACTCATACTTTGGATGCCAGAACATCTCCGGATGCTACGTGCCTTTAGACATAGGACCGATACCGAGATTCAAACAGAGACTCTTAAGAGAAACGGACAGCTACGAGGACCTCATAACGGAAACGGGAGCTGTAGCAAGACGATTCAAGAAAGCTGAATATAAATGGTACAATATGCCCATGTTCATAGAGTTTCCAGTCAAAGATGGTGAAAGCTGGGAAGCATACAAGGAAAGATTGAAGCCTGAAGACCTTAGAAGATATCCGAAGGATTGGGATAGAGACGCCTACGTGAAGGTCTTCGAGAACTATCAAGCTGGAAACACTATACTCAAGTTCAGCGGCTTCTACGGCTTCGGCGCTGAGATAATGGGCATCCCCACATTCAATGTAACGTTCTATAAGGACCCTGAACTTATACATGAGATGGCTGAACACTGGGAGTACTTCATCATAGAGACGATTAGAAAGGCTGTTGAGACACTAAAAGATCGAATAGATATGGTCTTCTGGTGGGAAGATATGGCGGATAAGCATGGACCATGCATCTCACCCAAACTCTACAAAGAATTCTTGCTACCGCACTATAAGAGGGTCACAGGCTTCCTGAAGAAGAATAGTATAAACAGAATATTGATGGACAGCGACGGAAATATCAACCCTGTGTTAGACCTAATAATTGAAGCTGGGATAACAGGAACATGGCCTCTCGAAGTCAACTCAGGAATGGACGCTATAGCTGTAAGAAAGAAGTATGGAATCAAACTGTTTCTAGTGGGAAATCTCGACAAGAGAGAATTGGCCAAAGGAGGAGAGGCTATGCGGAGAGAAGTTGACTCCAAAGTTCCGGTGCTGAAAGAGCTAGGCGGATATATCCCTGGAGTCGACCATCTGGTCCACGTCGAATTCACATACGAGAGATTCAAAGAGTACGCGGATTACCTGAAGAAACAGCTGCCATACTGAACGGTTCAAGATAGAAGTTGAAGATTCCCTAACCGAACGTTCTGCAAGCCTTCCTTCCTCGCTGTTTCGAGACATTCGTAAGCATGCTTCCGACTCGTAGTTGGAAGATCATACATCTCATAGTTCGGCGCAAAAGCGAGCAAAGTGTACGGTATCGAAACATCTATTTTGCTGATGAATGAGGAGAGGTTTCTAACCTCGTCCACATCCACGTAACCTGGCACAAGCAGAGTACTTGCAGTCAAAACCGGAAGCTCAGATCTTCTCTTATAGAATTTATCGCCGACAATCTTGAAGTTCTCTAGCGAAGGCTTATTCGAGACGCCGCACATCGCCTTCGCCAGATTCTCATCCCAACATTTCAAATCGAATTTGATATTCCCGCCGCTCTCAAGTGAAAGTTCAACCGCTCGCTCAAGAAACTGCGGTTTCATATAACCATTTGTCTCCCAGCAAACCCGCATGATCCGTCCGTCCGCTTTCGCCTTCTCAATAGCGAGCTCGCTTGTTCGAATAGCATGCGGCATCTGAGGGGACGGGTCCCCACCGAAATAGCAGATACACGACACATTCCCAGAAGCTCTTGAAGCAAGGCTTTCAGCCGAAACCGTAGGCTCCCTCTTCGCCGACAAGAGGCGAAAATGATAGTTCTGGCAGAAGAGGCAGTCATAAGGGCAACTCCCATAGAATACCGCGAGGTTCGAGTGCCCGTATTCGGGCCGAGAATTGCTCCAAGAATACTTGGGGTAGCCGGCGCCTGTGCATCCCGGACAGAACCACCATGCAACACAATTGGTGGGCAATGGATCATAATACCATTCAAGAACACCGTTCGAAACTGTTCCACCATGTCTCAAAAGCCTACCCTCAACATTCGAGACTAAACCGCAAAACCCAACCTCACTAGGTCCAATTATACAGTCGTTCCAGCAGACTCCGCATGGAACGCCTCCCTCTGATTTGGGCGGAAAGCCCGGCAGCCCATACGATTCCCTAGCCCCAATGTGAGCTACCTCAGTAACATGCAATGCATCTCCAGGACGCTCACGAATACAACGTAAGCATACACCAAGCCCAACCGTAACTGAACGCCCCGAGCCGCCGCAGACTTTGCACTTGCCCAAGTCTATCCGCAATGAAATGAACGGAAGAAACATCCAATAAGTCTTGTCCACCAGTAACTTAGAAGAGAAAAGAATAATACTGCACTCTCAATCAAAGTTGAAATCAGTCGGTGAAAGAATGACAGAAGCTCTTTATCTTGAAGATAGCTACCTCAAAGAATGCGATGCCACGGTCACATCAGTCAAAGAAGACGAATACGTGGTGCTTGATAAAACAATCTTCTATCCCAAAGGCGGAGGACAACCATGGGACAACGGCAAGATCATTCGAGGGCTAGATGAATTCAATGTCGTTTACGTAGGAAAATTCGGAGGGGAAACCTCCCACGAAGTCGACAAACCTGGACTAAAAGAAGGAGACAGAGTCCATTGCGTCCTAGATTGGGATAGACGCTACAAACTTATGCGAAGCCACACAGCAGCACACATACTCGCTGCCATCCTATCCCGAGAGACAGGCGCTCTAATCACAGGGAATGAACTGGCAACCGACAGAACAAGATTCGACTTCAACTTGGAGAACTTTGACAGGGACGCATTCCAAACGTATGTTGCGATGACAAATAGAGTCTTGACGCAAGACATTCCGGTTAAGTGCTATAATCTTCCTCGAGAAGAAGCATTAAAGATTCCTGGTATGGTGAAGCTGGCTGAAGCGGCGCCGCCAGATATTCCTATCCTCAGAATCGTCGAGATCGAAGGTGTAGACAAACAGGCGGACGGCGGAACACATGTGAAGAACTTGAAAGAAATTGGACAAATCAAATTCGTGAAAGCTGAAAACAAGGGAAAGAACAATAGACGCGTCTACTTCGAGTTGATTTAACAAAACATATAGCTATGTCTATTGAACCTTCTCCGCCAGCCACCAGAGGAGCCGAAGCTGTTGGAGCGACCTATCAAGAGGATTCTCTTCGTCTGCCTAGGAAATCAATGCAGAAGCCCAATGGCTGAATATCTATTCAAGCAGATCCTAGCGAAAAGCCAAAACTCGAAAGCCAAAGAGATAGTCATCACATCAGCAAGCACAGGCATATACGACGGTGCACCGGCCTCGAGAAAGACGATTGAGGTTATGCGTAGAAGAGGAATAGATCTAAGCGGCTTCCGAGCCAAACAAGTAACGCCCGAATTGATAGATTGGGCAGACCTAATCCTAGCGATGGATAGGCGCAATAAGAAAGCCATAATCAAGATGTTTCCTGACGCTGCAGCGAAAACGTTTACTTTGAAAGAGTATGCTGGAAACGGTGACGACCTGGATGTGGAAGATCCTGTCGGTCAACCGATCGAACAGTACGAGAAATGTGCCAATGAAATAGAAGATGCACTTATCAAAGTGAACAAGAAGCTGACTGGCGTCTTGGAGATGAAATGCCCGCTGAAAGAGGGAGAAGTTGAGAGAACTCAGAAGTACGCGGATGAATTGAACGAGAAGTTAAAGGAAACATAACTCTAGTGCAAATGTGGAAAGAGAATAGACCTAGATAAGTACAAGCTCCAACCTAATGAAGTTCTTCCCCAACAGTAGATGCGAATTTGAATGATTTTGACTAGTCAACTTTATGTGGGCGGGCTGGGCTTTTTTAGTTATGAGATTGTATGGTCATCCACAAGCGAATTCTCATCCCCACTATGCTGGCGCTGGTCGGACTAGCAGTTATTCTGGCTGTGCCCACCGTTCATGAAGGGCCGCTACTCCTCTACATCAATGAGGAGCACGCTATCCGGCTGGTAGATGCTGCAGGTTTAGTTTTAGTTGTGCCGAGCTGGTTGTATCTTAACCTAGTTTTGCTTCGACGGGTTAGAAAGAGGAAATGTTAGCAATTCGGCGAATCGACAGCCAGATTGAAAGCATTGTCCCAAGCATTGAAGCCCATCAATATTACGGATTTGACTGTTGGCAATTCCTCTTCCGGCAAACGCATGTTGCTAATCTTGCCTACCCATCTGTAAGGCAGATCGCGGAGCATGTCTGGATTCGAAATGCCAACAGATACAAACCCGACCTCGATTGCTTTCTGCTCAAGATCTTGCGTTAAAGTCATTGTCCGATCTCCTTTCAAGCGAAACGGATGATTATGAAGGTATAGCGAAATAAAGTTTCTACTGTCAAATGACGGCACGAATTTAGGGTTTGCCTGCTGGTTGTTAACTAGTCAATGTTGTTGATGGGTGGACTCTGGCTTTGTGGGCAGAGAGGTTCACGACTTAATCTTGGCTCCACAGATGTCACAGACAGTCCATTCCGCTCTACAGGATTCTTCCATCGGGCTATCGGCTCTCTATGAGGGCATTTATATACGCGTCCACGGTTGTGCCCATCCTACAGGCCATCTCCTTCACCTTCATAGCCGTGGCAACCCTGACAGTCGGAATGGCCCAACCCTTCTCCGGCATGACTGAGACTCCTCCGTTCCGCCATCAAAGTTGACTAGTCAAAAATATTTAAATTCGCATCTACTGCCAAGTAAAAGGTCTTTACCATTCTAACAATTTATAGCCTTGAAGAAAGTATCCCTAAGAGAGGTTTCGAGATGGATAGAACAGCGCTAAACTTCCTGAAGGAGTTGACTGAATCTTTCGGTCCAGCTGGCTTCGAGAGAGAACCCGCCCGCGTCATAGAAGGATATGTCAGATCCTGCGCTGACGAGATTCTTAGAGACAAATTGGGCTCAATAATATTCAAGAAGAAAGGAACAGCTGGAAGACCGCATGTACTTCTTGCTGGACATATAGATGAAGTTGGCTTCGTCATCTCGGGAATAGACAAGGAAACGGGGTTCCTAACCTTCGACACGTTAGGCGGCTGGTTCGATCAAGTCCTCCTGTCACAACGGGTGATCGTTAGAACGACGAAAGGAGATCTGCTTGGAGTAATCGCGGCAAAGCCTCCACACCTTCTCCCACCTGAAGAACTGGAAAAAGTGGTGAAACGGGACAAGATGTTCATCGATGTGGGAGCAACATCGCGAGAAGAAGCGGAGAAGGTGGGTGTCAGAATAGGCGATCCAGTAGTTCCATGGTCTCCCTTCATGACCATTAGGGAGGACAAGGTTGCTTTAGGAAAAGCATTCGACGATAGAGTCGGCGCCTTCATCGCGGCTCAAGTGATACGTGAACTGAAGGAGAGCGAGATAGACCACCCCAACACGATATACGGTGCGGCCACAGTCCAAGAAGAGGTGGGCCTCAGAGGCGCGACCACTGTCTCGCATGTTGTAGACCCCGATGTCGCAGTCGTCCTCGAAGTCGATATCGCTGGCGATGTTCCGGAAATAAAGAGTCGTGAAGCACCAGCGAGGATGGGTAAAGGTCCGACAATATTGACTTACGACGCCTCCATGATCCCGAATCAAACCTTGAAAGACCTAGCGATTAGAACAGCTGAAGAAAATAAGATTCCTTATCAACTCTCATTTGCAGCTAGAGGCGGAACTGACGCCGGACGAATTCACATACATAAAGTAGGATGCCCCTCGATTGTAATTGGAGTTCCAACTAGGCACATCCACTCACATGTTGGACTATTCAACTTAGAAGACTGCTCAAATGCGACGAGTCTCACGGTTGAGCTTGTGAAAAAACTTGACGCCAAGATGGTGGAGAGTCTAACAGCGACGTAGAAGATTCAACCATCTCTTTCATCCTGTTTGTATGAGGATGCTTAACATTATCCGTTCTAACAGGAACCAACTCTTCACTGACTAAGCTTATCGGATCCTTGTCAAGGTAAGGACCTCTTATCCCTAACATGGCAGCAATGACAACATGAGGCACTGATCGAGAGCAAAACAAGCTTCCCAATCTTTATCTTACGCGCTTATCTTCAAGTAGATTAGCTTTGGGAATATAGTTGGCAACAGAGCCTAGAATAATCTTCCACATAGACATGGACTCCTTTTACGCCTCTGTTGAAATACAGCGGAATCCAAGTCTCAAAGGCAAGCCTGTCATAGTAGGAGCTGATCCGAAGGCAGGGACTGGAAGAGGAGTTGTCTCAACTTGCTCATATGAAGCGAGGAGGTACGGCGTAAGATCTGGAATGCCGATATCGAAGGCGTATAAGTTATGCCCGAATGGAGTCTATCTACCGGTAAACATGCCGCTGTATGAGAAGGTCTCGGACAAGATTGGAAAGATCCTGAAACTGTACGCTGACAAGGTTGAACGAGTTGGGATAGATGAAGCCTTCATAGATGTCACTGAGAAAGTGAAAGAATATGTAAGCGCAAAGGAGCTCGCTCTCAAAGTGAAGGACGCCATCTACATTCAGGAAGGACTTACGTGCTCTGTAGGCATAGCGCCAAACAAATCAGTCGCGAAGATCGCTTCAGACTTCAGGAAGCCGGACGGGCTTACAATAGTTGAAACGAGCCAAGTGAGAGAGTTTCTAGATCCCCTCCCGGTTACCAAAATTATCGGAGTGGGAGAGAAAACCTACAGCGTACTCAAGCGCTTCGGACTAGAAACGATTGGGCAAGTCTCACGCTATCCTAAGGAAGATCTAGCTCAAATATTTGGGAAATTCGGCATCTACCTATGGGAAGTTGCCAATGGGGTAGACTATAGTGAAGTTCAAGAAGCCGGGGAACCGAAATCCTTCAGCCTAGAACATACCTTCGAAAAAGACATGGATGATAAAAATCTGGTCCTCGAGACTCTAAGGTCACAGGCCGAGAGCCTATACAGACAGTCAACTGAAATGCAATATCAGTACAGGACGGTGACGGTGAAGATTAGATTCGAGGACTTTGAGACCTTCACAAGAAGCAGAAGCCTTCCAAGCCATACGCATAACAAGGAAGCGACAATGGCAATAGTGAAGATTCTGCTGAAAGAATTTGAGAATGATCCCCGAAAGATTAGACTCATAGGCCTCAAAGTCTCTGATCTAAGGAAGCTGAGTCAAGGCGTGGAAATAATCGAGAAATGGCTGTAGCGTAAGAGATCCAAGTTGAAAACGCCATGACTGAATACTTTTCTTTCGACAAAGTAATGGATGATCAGCGCCTCAGATCCAGAAGATCTGTCTTTAAAGACAGGATTCACGCTGCAGAACTTTTGGCAAAGAAGCTTTGGAAATATAAAGGAGAGGATGCGATTGTTCTCGCTATACCCGCTGGCGGAGTTCCGGTCGGATACAGGATAGCTGTTGACCTTCAACTGCCGTTAGATCTAATAGTTGTCAGAAAGCTTCCGATACCATATAACCCCGAAGCAGGTTTCGGCGCCTTAACAACAGATGGAACTATTGTCCTCAACGAGCCATTGGTGGAAGAACTGGGCTTAACGAAGGAAGAGATCGACATGTACGCATCCGAAAGAATGCGAGAGACTAAGGAGAGACTGCGAAAATTTCGTGGAGACAGACCCTTTCCGGATCTGAAAGAGAAGATTGCTATAATTGTTGACGACGGTTTAGCCTCAGGTTACACGATGACAGCTGCGATTCTCTCCGTTAGAAAACACCAACCTAGGAGAATCGTAGTCGCAGTCCCCACAGCTCATCCTGGTGCGCTGGAGAAGATTTCACCTCACGCCGATGAAATTATATGCCTTAACATTAGAAGCGGCTTCCTCTTTGCAGTGGCAGACGCATACTTGAAATGGTATGATTTAGATGATTCAGAAGTTATCGATTATCTGAAGAATGCTTGGCGGTAGCAAGCGTACATTTGGAAAAGCTTTTTTAGTGTCTAGCCTTAGTGTGCGCCGTCGTGATATCTTTGGATAAGATGCTGAGCAAAATCCTCCGGATAAACCTGTCAAATAAGACTACTCGTGAAGAAACGGTCTCAGAGGAAGATCTGAGAAAATACATTGGCGGAAGAGGATTGGCGGCAAAAATCCTCTTCGAAGAGCTGAAACCAGGAATAGACCCCTTGAGCCCAGAGAATAAATTGATCTTCGCAGTCGGCGTTCTAGAAGGCTCTATGGCACCCGGCACTTCCCGCTACGGAGTCTTCGCAAAATCCCCGCAAACCGGCATATGGGGAGAAGCTCACGCAGCTGGAAGCTTCGGAATCGAATTGAGGAATGCTGGCTACGTGGCGATCGTCATCGAAGGAATATCTCAAACCCCGGTATACATCGCGGTGAAAGACTCAGAAGTGAGAATAAACGATGCTTCAGAACTCTGGGGAAAACCCACTGGGCAGACAGAGGACGCGATCAAAGTAGAGATAGGCGAACCGAAGGCCGTCGTCGCATCAATAGGCATCGCTGGCGAGAACCTAGTGAACTATGCCTCGATAATAAGCGAAAGACATAGGGCTGCCGGAAGATGCGGCTTGGGTGCCGTAATGGGATCGAAGAAACTGAAGGCAGTAGCAGTTCGAGGAACAGGGAAACTTCAAGTCGCAAACATTGAGAAGCTAAGAAAACTGACGCAAATATATGTGAAGAATTGGAAGACGCGCGGGAGGAGCGACTGGATAAAAGACCTCGGCAAGAACGGAACCGATGGCGGACTCGAATCACTAAATGAGGAGGGACTTCTGCCCACGAAGAACTTTAGAGAAGGCACTTTCGAATACGCTGAAGATATAACTGGCGAAACGATGACCAAGACGATCCTAGTCGGTAGACAAACCTGCCCCGGATGCCCGATAGGATGCATGCGCAAAGTAGCTGTGAAAGACGGGCCCTACGCGCCTGTCGTACCTGAGTATGGGGGACCTGAGTACGAAACCGTCGGCTCTTTCGGATCAACCTGCTACGTAAAGGATCTTAAGGCCATAGCGAAAGCGAATATGCTTTGCAACATGTATAGCATAGACACGATTTCAGCAGGCGTATCAATCGGCTTCGCTATGGAATGCTTTGAACGAGGAATAATAACGACTAAAGATACTGGCGGCATCGAGTTGACTTGGGGAAACGCAGACGCAATGGTCAAGCTTGTTGAAGATATCGCATATAAGCGTGGGTTCGGCGCAATCCTTGCGCTAGGTACGAGACGGATGGCTGAGAAGTTTGGGCAAGGCTCAGAGAAGTTTGCTGCACATGTCAAGGGACTGGAGATTCCAATGCATGAACCTCGAGGAAAGAAAGGAGTCGGACTGTCATACGCAACATCAAACCGTGGTGCATGCCACCTCCAAACTGAACATGATCCGTCATTTGAAAAGGAGAACTTTGACCCAGCAATCGGTGTAACTGAGGAGATCAGTCGATACTCGACAGAAAGAACGAAGGTAGACTATGTGATTAAAGCTGAGAACTTCTACTTTGCGCTGCCCGATTCATTAATAATGTGCAAGTTTGCAGGCGTAGGATACAAGACTCGACAGCTCATCCAAGTCATCAAAGCTGTTACAGGATGGAATGTTAATGCAGACGAACTGATGAAGACTGGCGAAAGAATCTTCAATCTCTGCAGGGCCTTTAACGTTCGCGAGGGAATAACACGTAAAGACGATAGACTACCAGAGAGGATCGCGGAACCAGCAACAACAGGACCTACAAGAGGACAAGCGCTAGACGCTACAACTCTAGGCCTGATGCTGGACAACTACTATGAAATAAGAGGATGGGACAAGACGACCGGCATACCGACAAGAAGCAAGCTAGAAGAACTAGGTCTGAAATACGCCGCCGATGAGCTTGAAAGACTGGGCAAACTTCCAAAGTAGTCTTCATTTTCCTGAAAGCAATCCGTAAGGCATAGTCAACTAGCGACAGCAAAGAATGGTTGCAATCTCAATGTAAGAAAGACAAAACCGACTGCACTGGAAGAGAAAATGAATGTTCGTCAGCTCAGTAAGTAGGCCTCTCCGTCTCGACGGAACTTATATAGGAGAAACGCTGGATAGAGGCTGGAGTTGCCACCTTTGAGACATTGATGTTCGCTTTTCGGAACGTTAATATACCGCAAGCCGATGATTGATGTTAAAACAGGCCTAGAGACTACCATGCGGCCCGCACAGCTCATCATTGTAAGTCTTGTTTTCATGCTCTTCACGAGCCTCATGTTGTTAAACATCGTAAATGCGATAAACCCAGAGCCAAAGATAACGCTTCACGTCGACGACAAGCTTAGAGTTTCTTCCGATAAGCCTTCGATACAGCGCCTTAAGATATCAGGCAATTTGACAGCGGCAAATTATACTAGCCCCACTGAAAATGGCGTAAGTATCTTCGAGTTCAGTAGCACTCAGCCAAACCAATACGTGATTGAACTCGTATTCTTTTGTAACGAAGCATACGCGATCTTCATTCAGGTTTTTGAGTATGCCGCCGGACAAGTGACGAATTACCCGTCGTACTTCGTCTCACAGGGAAATTTCACGGTAATGCTACAATTGAATGTTGAGAAACAGGCTCCAGTTGGCGCCGCAAAAATTGAAGCGGGAAGCCTGTTGAGAGGTTTAATCTCATGGGCGACTGAGTTTGGCAATTCATTCCCAACATGGGTCAAAGTTCTTTACGTCATTCTAGGCGTTCAGTTTCTCTTAGTCGGTCACGAGTGGATGAGGTACGAGGACTATCAAAGAAGATCTGAATCAAGCCTGCCGGTCTTCGACCGAGGAAACAAGTTGTACTTATGGACAAATATCTTATGCAAGTTTCAACTGACAGTTTTCACCGTTACAGCTATTCTAATGGTTGGTCAAGTCTTCCTAGTATATCTTCTAAGATACATGTTTCTAATTACGCTAAACCTAGTCTCGCTATGGGACCTCTTCGTTTTGGGCTTCATGGCTGGTATGATAGCTATAGCCTACGCAACAAGAGCGATTCTTGAGAGATACTTCGATCTGAAACCAATCGACGAGGCGTAAGCATTGACCGCATCAAGAAGTGAGGATTCGTCACAAGACAAGGCCGGGCAATTCTTCTTTGGGTTGAATTCTCCTTGGTGGATAAGAAGAAGGTGGCTTCGGTTTCTCGCCTATCCAGCTCTAAGACTGGTTGATCCAAACTATGTCAAATGGTCTCGCGGAAAGATGTCATATAGACGGTCTGCAAAAATCAAAAAAAGGCTCGATCGCGAGTACCCCCCTGACAAGTATTCTGCTTCAAATCTCGTAGGCAGAGAGAAGGAGCAGGATGTACTGCTCGATGCTTTCCGACTTCATGTATTGCGTCATCCGCTGTTCCTCAGAATGTTCAATAAGAACGATTTTCCTAAAGCCGTTTGCCTGACAGGTCAAAGTGGAACCGGAAAGACCTTTATCACTCTCGTTAGTTTGAGACGGATGCTTCTTGAAGCGCATCAAAGTGGAGTCTTAGTTTCACCAATCATAATACGAGGATCAGATATCTATTCTGAATATTATGGTCAAAGTGTAAAACAGCTCAGCCGTATCCTGCAGCACGCTTGCTCAGTCCCTTCAGTCGTCTATTTCGACGAGTTCCAAACTCTAGGCCGAAAAACACGCGGAGAGACCGGAGCTGAGATAGAGGATACCAGGGTTCAAGATGAATTAAACAGATGGCTTGACAAAATATTGAACGGGGACGCCCGCACACTAGTCATAATGGCAACAAACGCTTACGAAAGAATCAGAGAAGATATTCGCCGAAGACTAACTCGAATAGATTTAGACTCAGGAATCACTCGTAACATGCTCCTGGCCGTAACAGAAGATTGGTTAAGGAAAGAACGTTGGCATAAACTGTCAGCTGATGAAATCCTGCAAATATTGGAAAGAGAGGTAGCCATTCAGAGAAGAACCTCAATCACTCCGAGTGACATACAGAACGTTTTTCGAGAGGTTAAGAAAGCTAAAGAAGCGCCAATGCTGGAGACTATAAAGAGGAGCTTCCCTTCAATCCATCAACTTCTAGACCGACCGAAATGCGATGTAGAGCTGGAAGATTTTGCTATAGCGGCTAGGAAGATGAAGCTCTACATGGACCGAGAGAAGTCTGAAGAAGTCATGGAAGCAGTCTACGTGATTAGACCAAAGGAAAACAGAGAAGACATAGGCGGCCTACATGACATAAGAAACAAGATCCTCAATCACATAGCGTTGGCCTTTAATCCGAAGATGGTGAAACTTGGATATGAAGCAAATTGCCGTTTTCTACTTCTCGGTCCACCGGGAACTGGAAAAACAACCCTGGCCTTAGTAGCTGCCGCTGAAAACGACGTAAACTTCATCAGAGTTCGCGGTGGTGAATTGATGAGTGGCGCATCCTACATGGGTGAACCTGAAAAGAGGATAAAGGAACTCTTCGCCCTCGCGCGAAGAAAAAGCCCTTGCATACTATTTCTAGACGAGGCTGACGCCATATTTTGGGGAGTTGACCCAACAACAAACAAAATTCTCGCCCAAGTCAAAGCTGAGTTGAGCGAGATAGCTCCTGAGGATAGAATAGTGGTGATAGCCGCTTCGAACAAGGAGCATCTAATCGATCCAGCCACCAGAGATAGGTTCGAACCAAACATCTACTACATTCATCCTCCTTTAAACGATGAAGAATGGAATGAAGTTGTTAGTGTCCACCTCGCCAAATACAAACAATTCCTGCATTCTGAGGTAGTAGCTCCAGAGGTGACTAGGATGTTTCGAAGACAAAGGATCTTAAGTCCAAGAGGTGTTGCTGAAACAATAGCTGAAGCTCATCGCCTCTGGGCATCAGAACTCGCTGCAGCTTGGGAAATGAATCAAGCCATTAAGAATAGGCGAGATGAACAGTGCAGAGCCAAGTACGGGGAAGATTTGGCGAGATTCGAGGAGACCCTAGAGCAATACAAACGTGAAGGCATTCTCATCGATCCTGAAGATGTTGGACCAGCGAACTATAGGATACGTTTACGCCATTTCGAAAGAGCGATAGGAAACCTTGAGTCGCTGGAAGATAGACAGCGCAGAGAGATGGAGGAATCATTGATTCCAACTACGGCTGTACCTGGAGTGTCGTACGGATTATATACAACCGGGACAGGGTATGGTGGAATCCTCTCGATAGAATGTAGCATTCGGCCGTTGACACTTGGAGAACCGCTAGTCTCAGTGACCGGTCAAGCTCTATCTACTGTGATAGGGCAGACCCCTGTTCCGGATGAATCTGTAAAACAAAGTGCTGAGAACGCCACTGAAGCTGCTAGAGCTTGGCTTTGGAAACAAATAGGCTTAGACCTCAGCAAATACCATGTGCATTTTCAAATAAGAAGCCTCCTTGAGGGAGCCCCAGGATCAGGCGTATCAGGTCCTAGCGCTGGGTTCGCGATGTTCTGCGCACTAATATCAGAGTTATCAGGCATTCCATTACCTAGCTCGAAAGTTGTGACTGGAACTATCAGCGTCAAATTAGGAATAGGCCCTGTCGGAGGCGTTGGAGGCCACGGGAAAGATTCCGGAAAAGTTCTTGCGATAATGAAGACGCAGAAAATAAGAATCACCCATTTAGCTTTGCCAGAGGTGAACTACGTCGCCGCAGTCGACGAGATGAAAACCTTAGAAAGTGAGGGAATCTCAGTCCATCCGATCAACATGGCTCGTGAGGGGTTAGAAGTAGTTTTTGGTCTCACAGAAGACCAAATTCTCAGTGAGATCACCTCATCTGTCAAAGTATTAGCAAGACATGACACAAAGGATACTTAATCAAACTTTCTGGGAGAAGGTCTGAAAGGCATGCATCAATAGATATTTCTTGGATCATTGTCACAATTGCAAAGCTCGATAAACCTCTGATCAGTGAACTGGATCTCTAAACTGCACTGCGGAGTAGTGAACCCTGATTCCACTTCGCCTACTGTATCTGTCTCGTACACGTACCCCTCCCCTCTACACCGCGTGGAAAAAGAGGGGGGCGTGTGTCCCTGCGACGCGGTTTCAGAGGGTGATTTATAGCGGCTTTCGTAGGTGTCTCTAAGTAAGAGCTATAAACGTGAGGACGCATGCTGGCATCACATTGACTTCAGGTGACTCCTTATGACGAGGACGTTGGTGGTTCTGCTTCTTTCAATTCTCCCGTTAGCTTTCTGCATTCCTCGAGAACTGGCATATGCCAGTGTTATGCCTAGTGCCAAGATCGTTGACATAGAATATCCTGAAAGGGTTCTGGTAAACCAGCGATTCGGTGTCAATGTCACCATTCGATACGTTTACGCTAACTGGACCATAGCTGACCTGGGTATCCAAGACCCGGAAGAAATTGCCACTCTTGACTGCATCAGATACTATCTCACAGGGAGCAATGTAAAGACCTACTCCTTTAACTTGACTGCGCCACCAGTCGAAAAGACATGGCATTTGGAGGCAATAACGCGTTACTGGTTCAAGAACAACTGGCTTCTAGACGATTTGGATGGAATGAAATCATTCTGGGTAGACGTAACAAACAGATTGGACCTTGTAGTTAAGGTACCGAATGAGAGGATACAGATCAGAGTAGATGGGAGAGAGTACATGGGCGATTCTGAAGGCGTTATTCGAATAGAAGTCCAGCAAGGAACCCATGTAATTGAAGCCCAACCGATTCTCCAACTCGGAGAAGACGCTCGAATGTTTTTTAGTAGATGGAGCGACGGCTTTAGGTTGAACCAAAGAACGATACTGGTCAATAAGCCTATCGTTCTAGAAGCTATATACACTACACAATATCGGTTGATCGTCGAATCATCGCACGAGAAATGCTACGGTGCGGGCTGGTACGATGTCAATTCAACGGCCACTTTCACTGTTCCGGAATCCGTTACAGCAGGGGACCTAACTTGGATATTCGGCATAAGGTATAGGTTTGAAAGATGGAGCGGTGACTCAACATCATCCAATTCAACCTCAAGCCTCGTCATGGATAGCCCAAAGAGGGTATTGGCTACTTGGAGAATAGAGTATAGTTCGGCTTACATCATCGGCCTTCTCGTAATCGGCGCTGTAGTCACTTGGTTGACCGCGTATCTGAAGAAGGAACGGAAATGAGAACAGCCGCCACGTTCTTGCTGCTGCTTTTCACATTTTCGATAGTGGTTTCCCAAGGATTACGTCAGACTGAGGCTGCACCAGTAATCGTCTCGATAGAAAAAGCAGAATGGTACTATTGGAAGAATTCTGGAAGTGACACTTGTCTAGTCTGGCTAGGTGGAGGTAAAGCATTCGCGGATCACGTTACAATTAATCCGTACCATCTAGAATCCCTGAACACAATACGCTACATTCAAGACCTCTCAACTCAATACAGCATTCTCGCATTGTACAGAGGTCCCGACATTGAATACGTTCATGAAGCCAAGTCAAAAGTCAGTGTTCTCTCTTACTATGATAATACCAAATTTCTCCATAGAATCTATGAATGGATAATAGAAAACGGATACACATACTCCTACTTGGTAGGATATTCTACTGGAGGAACAGTCGTAGGATACGAGCTTGCTGTGCGAGACAGGAATACGTGGGCACCGCCAAATGGAGGAATAATAGTAAGCGGAAGAGTCAACCAACCGATGAAACATTGGAAAGGAACAAGCCTCTACGAGAGCGCAGCTCATGCGCGCAAGATCCAAGCCAACATTCTCTTACTCTATGGAAGGATATGGGGTGAAGATCTGTGGCCTCAAGGACGAGAATACTATGAAAACGCGCCCAACGAGGGATGGATAGGCGGTGGATGGTACCATAAAGAATGGCATCTATTTGACGAATCTGGACATGAAGTATGGACTCGCGAACAAACGGGGATCTACGATCCAACCGCATTTCATATAACAGTGAACTTCATCGAGAAGACGAAGACTCTTTCGCTCAAGAGTGAAGAAGAAGCCATCAGTGAAGCAGTAATCGGTTCTAGCTCTGTATCCGACACCAAAATCGGAGCTTGCATAGCCGACATTGAATCGCCGAAGAGAGCGCATCCAGGCCAAATATTGAAGATGAAAGTCACAGTCAAATACTCACTTGAAGAAGAAACGCGAATCGCAACAGTTCTTTGGGACATGGAATCCGAAAATATAGTCTCAGCGTCAGAAAGGATTGTTCAAGGAGATGGTGTTAAGGAATATGCTCAATTAGTATATGCGCCACCCAACGAGAAGAATTGGTTACTTGCAGCCGTTGTGTTAAGCTGGAGTGAGAACGCGATCTTCGTAACGAAACCGATTCTTTTCGAAGTAGCCGTCTCTAATAAGCATCTTCTCTCGATCCAAACTGGCTACAGTAACATCTCGATCATCGTCGACGGCGCAACCCATAGAACAGATCATGAAGGAGAGGTTCAGATAGAAGTTGAGCCTGGCATACATACAATTGAAACTCAAGAAATCGTTCCCCTAGACGAAGGCTTAAGGCTAGTCTTCAGAAACTGGCAGAACGGTGTCAATTCAAACCGGATAGTTGTTAACATTAGCGATGATGAAACGCTCAGCCCTGCTTACGCACGACAATATCTTGTAAAAGTGAACTCGTCCTATGCTGAAACGGAAGGGGCCGGATGGTACGATGAGAACACCAGAGTAAGAATCGCAATAAGGCCGGAGTCGTTCAAGAAGACTGGAGGAATCTTTCAAGCAGAGTATGTCTTCGAAAGTTGGAGTGGCGACGCAATTGGCGTGGATCCGCAGATTGAGATAACAGTGGACCGGCCGAAACTCGTGATCGCGACTTGGAGGATAGGCTATGACTCTTTGATCCAAACTATCGTTGTTTTGAGCATCGCTATATCGGTGGCATTAATCGCATTCTTTGGATGTAGACGTTTGAGAACCGCCTTTTGAACCCAGTCTTTAGCATTCACCACATACGCGTCTCTCTAGCTTCGCTGCAAGATTTCTAACTCTAGAAGATGCACCATGAACAATGGGTGTTCCATGCCCCGGAAGTATTGACTCAAAGTCCAATTCGCTCAATTTCTTGACTGAACGCCTCACCTCAGACGGATTCATTGAAGTGGATTCCATAGGTTCTCGAACTTCTCCACCTTCGCAGATGACCGTATCACCTGAAAATAGAACCTTCAACTTTGAATGATAGAGGCATATACTTCCTGTAGTATGTCCTGGAGTGTAAATGACTCCTAGTCCTCCAAAATTAGGAACCTCCATCCCATCACTGAGTGGAAGATCAACCTCGACTGGGTGAAGTCTGAGAAACAGCTTCACTATTCTGACAGCTACTCCTAATATGCCTCTCGGCGTCGGGTAGGACGTAACACCTGATATACAGCCTACGTCATTCCCGTGAGCGGCAACAGTAGCTTTCGTCCTCTCCTTGACCTCGGCTGCACTTCCACAATGGTCTATGTGGCAGTGCGTCAGAACAACATTGGAAACATCAGAAGGCTCGTATCCAAGACTAGATAGGTATGAAAGAATCCGCTTCGCGTTTCCCGGCCATCCTGTGTCTACTAATGTGACGCGTTCTCCTAATAGTAGGTAGACATTCGCTCCGAAGTTTGGTAGAAGGTGAATTCCTTGAACTATTTCCACCGTGCCACATTCCCTTAAATGTCCTTTTGATGAACATCCCCTAGAAAGCTCTCAAGTCTACAGGGGAAAACAGAAACTACAGTGATATATTCTTGCCTTAACAAACCGAAGACTCATGAGAGCGGGAGGGTTTTTCGAAGCAGCAATAAGCTCTCTTCGAAAGGAGTATACTGCGTAAAGTGCGTAGAGAGAATAGGATAACCAGCTAGGTCGTCAGCTTTCCACAATCTTTATTCCCGTTACGACCTATTCAAAGCGAAAAGGAAAGCAATTGAAGGCCCTAAGCTCTCAGTGATCTTCATGGCCCGATCTGAACATGCCTTATTGCCGACATGCTGGTTCACTTGGTTCTGGAACTTCTCGTACCGAATGATGGTTCCAGCACTACTGCCCGCAATCCAAGCTTCACTACTCCTTTCGAACTGGCAGGCTGGAACTGTCATCGGAGCTCTTAACCTTGGGTATGCGGTCTCAGCCTACCCATCAGGAGTCTACTCAACAAGATTCGGTCCAAAAAGGATAATCTGCTTCGGAATCGCCTTGACGGCAGTATCTATGTTACTCTTTGCAATCTCACAATCTTATCTAATAATGCTAGCCCTCATATTCATCGCAGGTCTAGGTCTCGGAACATATCTGCCGCAAGGGCTTGTACTTCTTTCCCAAAAATATGAGAAGCGGAAAAGAGGAACAATTATGGGAGTTCATGAAACAGCCGCGCCCATCGGGCAGGCCGTCGGGCCACTCTTCGTTAGCATGATGCTCTTACCGTTGAGATGGCCCGGCTGCATACAGGCTTGGTTCGCTCTTGCAATCATCCCTGTAATCTCATTCTTGCTTGTTGTTCCAAAGTATAAAGCAGATCCAAGTGCGAGTGAGAACCTGCATGAAGGTCGAGAATGGTCTCTTAGACTTTACATGACAGTAGTTCTATTGAACAGTTGCATATGGTCAGCCAACTTGGGGTTGCTCTCAATGATTCCAATCTACATGGTGCAAGTATTCCTAGTGGATGTCGCCTTCGCTGCATTTCTTGTAGGCGCCACAAGGTTCTCAGGAGCGTTTGGACAACTTATGGGAGGATTCCTCTCAGATGCAGTTGGAAGATTCAAGGTATTGATCGCGGTTGTTGCTGTAACAGCCGTCTCGACCGTAGGAGTAGCATTCGCGCCTTATGGTCCCGTAATGATAACTTCCATGGTGATTCAAGCGATGGCAACAGCAGCCTTCTTCCCTGTGATATTCGCAACTGTTTCCGACCATACCTCTTCTAGAACAAGAGCCAAAGTTCTCGGGGCAATAAATGCAGCAGCAGGTTTCATCGGTGGGAGTTTATCACCTATGATCATAGGCTACTTGGCAGATAACTTCAGTTTCAAGGACGCATTCTTATATCCGGTTATCCTAGGATTTTTCGC
>Ga0315314_1001093_pt1 | contig 25644 bp, 23 predicted proteins | sample TDP9_MG_FD_203631 | JGI IMG/M metagenome (GOLD analysis project Ga0315314, IMG submission 203631) | Freshwater sediment microbial communities from Lake Towuti, South Sulawesi, Indonesia - TDP9 | ecosystem: Environmental > Aquatic > Freshwater > Lake > Sediment | place: Indonesia: South Sulawesi... | reverse complement strand
CGTCGGTCTGGAGCGTTATGCGCGGCACCGCCAGACCCATCTCGCCCGCATCTTGGAGCTCAAGCGGCACCGGAGGGTGGACCTGGGCGACAGGTTCACGCTCCTCTTCGAGAACCGCGACACGGTCTGGTTCCAGATCCAAGAGATGATCTGGATCGAGCGGATCGCTGATGCACGCGAAGTCCGAAAGCTCCTCGACATCTACAACGCCCAGGTTCCTGGGGATGGAGAGCTCAGCGCGACCCTCCTCATCGCGCTCAAGGACCAGGAGACGATCCGCACCGAGATCGACTCGCTGCGCGGTGTCGACCGGAGCTTCTACGTCCAGGTGGGCGCGCGCCCGAGGATCGCGGGGCTCCCGGAGGAAGGACGGAGCTCCGCCGACCTCCTGAGCACCATCCAGTACCTGCGCTTCTCACTCGCGGATGCGGAGCAGGCGGCCTTCGCAGACCCCTCCATCCCCGTCCGGGTCGGCATCAACCACACCGTCTTCCGGCACGAAGTCGAACTGCCCGCAGATGTGCGAGCGGCCCTCCTCGCCGACCTGCAGTGCGGCACGAAGCGCCCCTCAGCCCCGGCGGGCCCCTCTAAGGTTCGGGGAGGCCGTAGGCGCGCCGGAGGACCTCGATCGGGTGGAGGACGGCGAGCCCGGTCCCCTGAGTGATCTGGAGGGCGGCGAGCGGGCACTCGGTGACGGCCGTTGCCGGCTGGGCGTCCTGAACGCCACGCAGGAGGCCGCCCGCCACCTTCTGGGAAAGGGCGAAGTACTCCCGCTTCATCCCCCAGGTCCCATCCATCCCCGAGCATCCCTTGTCGATGAAGACGACCTCCGCCCCCGGCAGCTGGCGGAGCAGCTCGAGCGACTTGAGGCCTATCCGCTGGGCCTTGAGATGGCAGGGGGCGTGGTAAGCGAGCTTGCCGGGGGAGACGGAGAAGTCCGTGGCGAGCTGTCCCTCCTTGGCGAGCTTGATGAGGTACTCCCCCAGATCGTACGTCCGCGCGGCAACGTCCCTCGCCGCAGTCGAGCCCAGCAGCCCCGGATACTCGTGGCGCAGCACGAAGCTGCACGTAGGCCCCGGCACAACGATGTCGTAGCCCTGGGCCGCCAGCGGCGCAAGGGCCGCGAGGTTCTCCTTCGCCTGCTCCTTTGCGGCTTCGATGTTCCCCCCGTCGAGCTGCGGCATCCCGCAGCAGCACTGCTTGGGCACGATGATCTCGATCCCGTTGTGCTCCAGGACAGCCACCGCAGCCTTGCCGATCTCGGGATTGTTGTAGTTCACGGAGCACGTGTAGAAGAATGCGACGCGCCTCCGGGGAGGCTCGTTGGGCGCACGACCAACCTGCTTGTGGCGGTGCCTTCCCCACCACCGTGCGAACGTCTCCCAGTGGTAGCGAGGGAGTAGGCGCCCCCGATGAATTCCCACCGCCTTCTCCATCAGGAGACGGTTGAGGCGGTTCTTGTTCGCCCAGTTCGCCAGGGGAGCGGTCCATGCGCCCAGATTCCCAACGAAGTCGGGATCCCCAAGGAGCCGGTCCTGCCGCGTAACGCCTTGCTGGTGTGCCCGGGCAGCCTTGTCACGGAGGAGGAGCGCCGGGATGTCCAGGGCGAACTCGTGGGGCGGGATGTACGGGCAGCGGACAAAGCAGAGCTTGCACTGATAGCACAGGTCGGTGACTTCGTCCAGCTGGGCCCTTGTGACCTCGCCGAGCCTTCCATCACGAGCATCGATGAGGTCAAAGAGGCGAGGAAACGCGGGGCAGAGATTGAAGCAGAGCCGACAGCCGTGGCAGACCTCGAACTGACGGCGCAGCTCGCGTTCGGTCGCGCCAGGATCGAAGAACTCAGGCTGAGCAAGATCGATCGGCATCAGGGACCCCCGCGCCGAGGCGAGAGGCGAGAAAGGGAAAAGAGGTTTTGCTGGCTCGCCGCCCACCAGGGCGGTGGCGTGTCTTTCGCGTGCCGGCCTCTGAGCTCACTTGAGCTTCGCTAGCAGGTCCGAGTAGCGCCCTGCGTGAGACTTCTCTGCCTTGGCGAGCGTCTCGAACCACTGGGAGATCTCCTCGAAGCCCTCCTCGCGGGCGGCCTTGGCGAACCCTGGGTACATCTGCGTGTACTCGTAGGTCTCGCCCTCGATCGCGGACTTCAGGTTGTCCTTGGTCGCCCCGACGGGGACGCCAGTGACCGGATCGCCGACCTCCTCGAGGTAGCCGAAGTGGCCGAAGGCGTGGCCCGTTTCGCCCTCTGCGACCGAGCGGAACACCGCGGCGATGTCGGGCTGTCCCTCGACATCCGCCTTCTGGGCGAAGTAGAGGTAGCGTCGGTTCGCCTGGGACTCTCCCGCAAAGCCCGCCTTGAGGTTCTCCAGCGTCTTGGTTCCCTTCAGGCTCTTAGCCATAGTCCATCTCTCCTCTGAAAAGGAGGAAGCGTTGATGCGAACGATTATTAATAAGGCTTTGCCTCCCTTCCGACGGATGAGTGCAAGACGCGCCGTCTCCGTCGTCCTCCGGCGGCCCCACTATCGCACGACGCGCCAGCGACGTGCCGTGCTTGCGGCCCTGCGGGCGACCGAAAGCCATCCCTCCGCCGAGGAGCTCTACCGGTCCGTCCGCGCGAAGCAGCCCCGCGTGAGCCTCGCCACCGTCTATCGGAACCTGCGCGTGCTCGTCGAGCTCGGCCATGCGCGAGAGCTTCCCCATGGGCGGGGCCAGAGCCGCTTCGACGCCAACGTCGCGCCCCACGCCCATGTCACCTGTACGTCCTGTGGGCGGATCCGGGACATCGCCGATCCGCTGGGTGCTCGGTTCTACGGCCAGATCGCCAAGAGGCACGGAGTGGTGGTCGAGAGCCACCACGTGGAATTCCTCGGCCTGTGCACTACCTGTGCCCAGCGGAGCGCCCACAGCCGCCCAAGCGGCCGGGCTGCGCTGGCGGGCAGGCGAGGATGACCTTCCGTTTCCGAAGCGCTTAAAACCGGACCAGGGCATGGCCTCGGATGCATCGAACATTGGCGCCTCCTACCTCTCACTGGTGGCTGCGTTGCGGACCATCTCGCTTGACACGGTGACCGAGACTGTGCGCGACCTCTGCATCGAGGTCACGCACCAGATCACGCCCGAGATGGAACGGGGCTTCCAACAGGCGAAGGCCTCGGAGACCTCCGAGACGGGCCGGGAGATCCTCTCGATCCTCCTGGAGAACGCCGACCTGGCCCGAAAGGAGATGATCCCTCTCTGCCAGGATACGGGGGTGACGGTAGTCTTCGTCGAGCTTGGCGAGGAGGTCAAGTTCGACCGCCCGGGCTTGACCGAGGCGATCGCGGAGGGGGTTCGTCGCGGCTACAAGGAGGGCTACATGCGCGCTTCGATGGTCGCCGACCCGCTCCGCCGCAAGAACACCGGGGACAACACCCCTCCGATGGTCCACCTCGAGCTCGTCCCAGGTGAGCGGTTCACCCTGATGGTGGGCGCGAAGGGAACGGGGAGCGAGAACCGTAGCGCGATGAAGATGCTCACCCCCGCGGAAGGCGTCGAAGGGGTCAAGCGGTTCGTCCTGAAGACGGTCGCAAACGCAGGCCCGGACGCTTGCCCACCTTTCGTCGTCGGTGTGGGGATCGGCGGGAACTTCGAGCACTCGACCTACCTTGCGAAGCGCGCTGTCTACCGCGACCTCGGGTCGCATCACTCCGATCCTTTCTACGCAGATCTCGAGCGAGACCTGCACGAATCGATCAATGCGCTCGGCATCGGCCCGCAGGGGATGGGCGGACGCACGACCGCGCTCGCGGTCCACGTCGAGACAGCTCCCTGTCACATCGGCGCCCTGCCGGTGGCCGTCAACATCGACTGTCATTCCCACCGGTCCAAACGGGTGGCGCTCTAGGCGAGGAGGTCTCGGGAGATGCTGGAGCGGCGTGCGGACGGCCGGATCATCGTCGAGGCTCCACTGAGCGAGGCGGACGTGCTCGGCCTGCGGGCAGGGGACCGCGTACGGATCCAAGGGGTGCTCTACACCGCCCGCGATGCCGCCCATGGCAGGATGCGCCAGCTCATTAGCGAGGGGAAGCCGCTCCCCTTCGCGCTCAAGGGGCAGATCCTCTATTACGTCGGCCCGACGCCCGCGAGGCCCGGCCGGCCGATCGGCTCGGCAGGCCCCACCACCTCCTCGCGGATGGATGCCTACACCCCCCAGCTCCTCGAGCTCGGCCTGAAGGGGATGATCGGGAAGGGCTATCGCGGCCGGGCGGTGCTTGAGGCCATGCAGCGCTTCAAGGCGGTCTACTTCATGGCGATTGGCGGGTCTGGCGCCGTGCTCGCCAAGCGCATCGACGCCGCCAAGGTCCTCGCCTTTGAGGAACTCGGAACCGAGGCGATCCGCGAGCTGCAGGTCCATGACTTCCCCGCGGTCGTCGCGAACGATGCGCACGGCGGCGAGGTCTTCCCTGTCGCGACGCTTCCCTGGGGGGAGAAGGCGTCCCGTGTCGAGTGAGCCTGGCCTGGTTGGGACGCGAACGATGGACTGCCCGCTGGACATTGTGAGAGGCAGGTGGAGCGGTGGCTGAGGACCTCGTGCTCGGCATCGGTGGAGAGGCCGGCGACGGCATCATCACGCTGGGCGAGCTCTTCACCAGAGGGGCCGCCCGCGACGGGCTGCATGTCTACACCTTCCGGACCTATCCAGCGGAAGTGCGCGGTGGGCTCACGTACTTCCAGGTCCGGATGGGCCGCTCGCCGATCCTCAACCAAGGCGACCTCTGCAACATCCTCGTCGCCTTCAGCCAAGAGGCCTACGAGTACTACGGACCCGCCCTCCCGGACAACGCGAAGCTTCTCTACGACTCAGACGAGTACACGCCCGAAGGGGAGCTCCGCGCCGGAAAGCTCCCGATGCCGCTCACTTCGATCTCCCGGACCCAGGTCGGCAGCCCCCGGAGCAAGAACATCGTCGCCCTCGGCGCCATGGCGCAGCTGTTCGGACTGCCGATTGACAGCTACGAGGCCCTCCTGAAGGAGCGGTTCGGTGGGAAGAGCGAAGCGGCGCTGAAGAGCAACCTGCTTGCGTTGGAGATGGGCTTCGCCCATGCGAAGGAGCACTTCAAGGAGCCGATCGAAGGCGGGCTTCCGACGACGGGCTCGCTCGGAGACCGGCTGATCCTCTCGGGCAACGAAGCCCTCGTCATGGGCGCGCTGCAGGCGGGCTGTCGGTTCTTCGCGGGCTATCCGATCACGCCCGCCTCCGACATCCTCGAGCGTATGGCCGCGCTCCTGCCGCGCTGGAGCGGGACCGCCGTCCAAATGGAGGACGAGATCTCCGCAGTCGGGGCGGTCGTCGGCGCCGCCTTCGGCGGCACCAAGGCAATGACCGCGACCTCAGGGCCTGGCTTCTCGCTCATGACGGAGTTCCTTGGTCTTGCGAGCATGGCGGAGATCCCCATCGTCATCGCCGACATCCAGCGCGCAGGCCCGAGCACGGGCATGCCGACGAAGACCGAACAGGGCGACCTCTATCAGGCGATGCTCTCCTCCCACGGCGATGCGCCGCGGATCGTGATCGCCCCCTCCACTGTGGAGGACTGCTTCTACGAGACCATGCGCGCCTTCGGCATGGCGGAGCGCTACCAGATGCCTGTAATCATCCTCTCTGACCAATCGCTCGGCCACCGGGTCGAGACCGTCCCGACCTTCGACCCCTCGCGCGTCCTCGTTTGGGACCGCGTGAAGCCCGAAGGCCTCGAAGCGGGGCAGCGCTACGCGCGGTTCAGGGTGACGCCGAGCGGGATCTCCCCATCGTCCGTCCCTGGCGAGCCCCACATCTTCTCCGCAGGCGGGCTGGAGCACAACGAGTATGGCGAGCCGAACTACGAGCCCGAGAACCATCAGATCATGTCGGCCAAGCGCCACCGCAAGATCGAGACCGCGATGCAGGAGAACCGGTCCTTCCGCCTGCATGGCGACCGGACTGCGAAGGTGGGGATCGTCGGGTGGGGCTCCACCGAAGGCGCCGTTCGAGAGGCGATCGCCCGCGCGGCGGCCAAGGGCCTGAAAGCCTCCGCCTTCTACAGCCAGATCCTCAACCCCTTGCCGGAGTCGGAGCTGCGGAGCTACCTAGATGGCCTGGAGCGCATCATCGTGCCCGAGATGAACTACGCCGGCCAGTTCGCCTCGATCCTACGCTCGCGGTTCGGCAGAGAGGTTATACGGCTCAACAAGGTAACAGGAATCCCGTTCACCCCCGCCGAGGTCTTCTCGAAGATCGGGGAGGTGTGTCGCGGATGACCGCTCAAGTCCTCGAAGCCCCACACGCGCTCTCAGCGGAGGACTACCGCAGCGAGGTGAAGCCGATCTGGTGTCCTGGCTGCGGCGACTTCACCGTCCTCGCCTCCTTGGTCAAGGCGCTCGTCTCAAAGCAGATCCCGCCCAAGGACACCGCGATCATCTCCGGGATCGGCTGTTCCAGCCGCCTGCCCGATTTCATCTCGACCTACAGCCTCCATGTCGTGCACGGGCGGGTGCTCCCCACCGCGCTCGGCCTCAAGCTCGCCAACCCCAAGCTCACCGTCATCGCCGCTAGCGGGGACGGAGACGGGCTCGCGATCGGCGGGAACCACTTCATCCACGGCGCGCGGCGCAACCCCACCATGATGTACATCATGATGGACAACAACATCTACGGGATGACCAAGGGCCAGCCGTCGCCGACCACCGCGGTCCACCTGGAGACCAAGGCGTCCCCCTACGGGACACCCGATGTCCCGGTGAATCCGGCCGCGCTCGCCATCCTGGCCGGGGCCACCTTCGTCGCCCGGACCTTCTCCGCAAAGACCGCGGAGATGACCGAGCTGTTCGTCAAGGCTCTCGAGCATCCTGGGTTTGCCTTCATCCAGGTCCTCTCGCCCTGTGTGACCTTCCACAACACGTTCGACTTCTACCGCAAGGCGACGGCTCCGGGCGCCGAGGGGCCGAAGGACGATCGGCTGCGCGCCATCCAAGAGGCGCTCGCGAACAATGGCAACAACCTCGGCGTCTTCCTCGATGTGCGCGAGGAGAGCTTCGACGAGCGTATGGAATCGATCCGGGAGCTCGCGCTCCGCAAGGGGCCTGCGAGCTTCGAGGCCCTTCTGAAAGAGTTCCGGTAGCCAGCTCGGGTGCTGACAGGCAGGCTCCCTGTAGCCCTCGGGGCCCAAGTCCTCCCCGCTGCCATGGACCCGCGTGGAGCCGCTGCTGCTGGCGACGGCGCTCCTCGGCTTTGCTGCCGCTGGCGCATCGCTCGGTCTGCTGACAGGCCTGATCCCCGGCCTGCACCCGAACACGATCGCGGTGCTGCTCCTGGCCAGTTCCGAGCCCCTGCTCCGAGGGCTCTCTGCCTTCTTTCCCTCAGCCCAGCCCGATGAGCTCGCGCTGCTGCTGAGCGCCCTGCTCCTGGGCCAGCTCGGGAGCCATCTCCTCGTTGAGCTCCTCCCGATGGTCCTCCTCAATGTCCCTGCGGAGGAGAACGTCCTTGTCGCTCTCCCTGCGCACCGCCTGGTCCATCGGGGGCTCGGGGCGGTGGCCCTGCACGCCTCCGCCGATGGGACGATGGCCGGGCTGCTCATCGGCCTGCTCCTCCTCCCGCTGATGGCGCCGCTCCTGGGTCCACCGCTCGACGGCTTCCACCACCTGCGGCCGATCATCCCCTTCGTCGTCGGGTTCTTGGCGCTCCGGCTCATCCTGCGGGAGCGGTACAACGTCTCCATCGGGAACGGAAGGCGCGTTCGCTGGAGCCACTGCGGGCTTGCCGCAGCGGTGTTCCTCACGTCGGGCATGCTCGGCACCCTGGTGCTCCTGGGGCCCGGCCTTGCTGGTGTGGGCCGAGGACCGCTCGGCAGCGCTGGCGAAGGTCGAGAAGCCCTCCTGTTCCCCCTGTTCTCCGGTCTCTTCGCGCTCCCCGCTTTGCTGCTCTCCGACGCCCCGAAGCCCTCCGCCTCGCGTCATGTCCCGCATCAGAGGGGAGCCAGGTCTCCGCCACTCCCGCTCTCCAGCTCCCATCTTGGCAGCAGGACGAGCCTCCTTGGGGCCCTCGCGGGCTCGCTGGTCGGCTGGCTTCCCGGGCTCACGCCAGCGGTGGCTGCCGCAGCCCTCCCGCGGCTGCGCACGATCCCCGAGCTCCCCGAGCGCAGCTGGATCCTCGCGGCAGCCCAGTACAGCGCCATCTCGGGCTCGGGGATGGTCTTCACAGTTGCGGCGTGGCCGATCATCGCCCGGACGAGGAGCGGCACGATGGAGGCGGTGGAGGCCCTCGGGAGCGCCGGAGGAGACGCATCGGTGTGGCTGGGCTCTCCGTGGCTCCAGCTGCCGGTGTTGCTCTTCCCGCTGCTGCTCGGGGCGGCCATTGGCTACAGCGCTGTGCTGCGGACCCGCCACCGCGCGGCCGCGTTCCTTGCGGGGAGAAAGCCGCGCTGGCTTGCCCCGACGGTAGCCCTCGGCTTGCTGGTGACCAACGGCGCCTTTGTGGGAGCCTTCGGACTCCTCATCTCCCTGACCGCGACCCCCATCGGGCTGTTGCCACTGCGGCTGGGCGTCGCGCGCGCCCACCTCATCGGCTGCCTCATCGTGCCCGTGCTCATCTACGCGCTCACTTGAGAGCAGGGCGCGCCGAAGTCTCCAAGTGATCGGCTCAGCCCGACGGCCGGCTGCCCCACAGCCGGGCATAGGTCCAGACTTGAGCGGCGACGGCGACGACGAGCACAATGGCGGTGAGGCCCCACCCGAGGGCCCCGCCGATCGCGAGCCCGATCTCCGGGATCACCAGGCCGTCGAGCACGAGGGCAAGCAGGATGAACCCGATCCGCTCAAGCTCTTCCGAGAGTGGCCGGGCGAGCGAGGCCCGCCTGGCCTCCTGGCGGCGCTTGATGAAGGCCCTCCACTGATCCTCAGGCGGCTTGGCCTGGTCTGACTGGCTCATGCCGCCTCAGGCTCCACCGAGCTGCGGACCACGGTCGTGCCCCGCACGCCCGCATCGTCCACGAGGTGGCAGGCGACCTGGCGGCTCTCTCGGACCGTTCGCAGCGGCGGGACGACCTTCGCACACTCGGGCTGCGCCATCCAACAGCGGGGATGGAAGCGGCAGCCAGGAGGCGGTGCGATCGGGCTTGGGACCTCGCCGCCGAGCGGGATGCGCTGCCTCAAGCGCCGTGGGTCCGGCTGGGGGATCGCGGAGAGGAGCGCTTCGGTGTACGGGTGCAACGGCTGGGTGAAGAGCGCCTCGGTCTCACCGAACTCGACGATCTTCCCCGCGTACATGACCGCCACGCGGTTGCTGATGTGGTAGACGACGCTCAGGTTGTGGGTGATGAACAGGTACGTGAGCCCGAACTGCTCCTGGAGGTCCATCAGGAGGTTGAGCACCTGGGCTTGGACCGAGACGTCCAAGGCGGAGGTGGGCTCATCCAGCACGATGAAATCGGGCCGCAGGATCAGCGCGCGCGCGACATTGATCCGCTGGCGCTGCCCGCCGGAGAACTCGTGCGGGAACCGGTTGAGATGCTCCTTCTTCAAGCCCACGACCTCGAGGACCTCCAGGACCTTCCGGGTGAGCTCTTCGCCCCGCGCAAGCCCGTGGACGAGGAGCGGCTCTCCGACGATGTTCTTGATCGTCATCCGCGGGTTGAGGGCCGAGAAGGGGTCTTGGAAGACGATCTGCAGGTCCTGACGGGCCTGCTGGAGCTCGGCCCGGTTGTAGCCTGTCAGGTCGTGTCCCATGAAGTAGACCCTGCCGCCGGAAGGCTCAATGAGCCGCAGGAGCAGCCGCGCCAGGGTCGTCTTGCCGCAGCCAGACTCTCCGACGATCCCGAGGGTCTCGCCACGGCGGATCCGGACGTCGACCCCATCGACCGCATGGACGTGTCCGCGGACTGTCTGGAAGACGCCGCCGCGCAGCGGGAACTGCTTCACCATCCCCTCGGCACGGACGAGCTCCGGCTCTGGTTCCTCGCTCATGAGCCCTCCTTCCCGATCGGGTGATGGCAGGCCACGAGGTGCCCGGGCCTGAGCTCCCGCAGGAGCGGTACTTCGTCGCTGCACTGGTCATCCGCGTAGGGACAGCGGGGATGGAACCGACAGCCCGGAGGGGGATACAGGAGGTTCGGCACCGTGCCGGGGACGATGAAGAGCCGCCGCCGGCGAGTGCGCTCTCCTGGCGCGATCTTCGGAATGGCCTGGAGGAGGCCGTGGGTGTAGGGATGCGCGGGCGCGCCGAAGACCGTCTCCGCAGAGCCGAACTCCGCCAGCGTCCCCGCGTACATCACGCCGACCGCCTGGCAGTTCTCCGCGATGATGCCCAGGTCGTGCGTGATGAGGAGGATTGCGGTCCCCGTGCTCTTCTGCAGCTCGCGCATGAGCTCGAGGATCTGGGCTTCGACCGTCACATCGAGGGCGGTCGTGGGCTCATCGGCGATGAGCAGATCGGGCTTGCAGGCCATCATCATGGCGATCATCGCCCGCTGACGCATCCCGCCGCTGAGCTCGAAGGGATAGGCAGCAGCGATTCGGTCCGGCTCGGGAATCCGCACCGAGCGCAATGCGGCGACGACATCGGTGTGCGCGACGCGCTCCAGTCGACGTTGGAAGCCCCGCAGGCCGGGGATGTACGCGAAGAGCGCCAGATAGAGATCCTCTGGATCCTTCTCGAGCGTCCGCAGTGCTCGGCGCTCCCACCGGAGCCCGAGGGGGCGCAGGAGGCGTCGGAAGAATCCGCGGAAGGATGCTCCGCAGCCTGCGCACGCGGGGTCGCCGTGGACTGCCGGAGCCTGACAGGCGCTGCACCGCCACTCCTCTCCCGAGCTCACAGGGGAGGCACGACGGCCCTCCTTGCGGGCTTCGACCTCCCGCTCCAGTTGCTCGATCGCTGCGCGCGTGAGCCGAGGTGCTTGGTGTCTGAGGAGGCTCTCAGCAATCTGCTCGCCGATGCGGAAGGCGGGGTTGAGCGCCGTCATCGGCTCCTGGAAGATCATGGAGATCTGGTTGCCGCGGATCCCTCGGAGCTCTGCGTCCGTCAGCCCGATGAGATCGCGCCCCTTGAACCGAATCGCTCCCGCGACGATCTTGCCCGGGGGATCGGGGACGAGCCGGAGGATCGAGAGCGCGGTGACCGACTTCCCGCAGCCGGTCTCCCCCACCAGACCGACTGTCTGGCCGCGTTCGATGTCGAGGTCGATGCCGTCGATGGCCTGGACGGTCCCCTCATAGGTCTCGAAGTGGGTCTTCAGGCCGCGGACGGAGAGGAGGACTTCGTCGCCCATAGGCTCACCGCCTCAGGCGCGGGTCGAGGATGTCCCGCAGGCCGTCACCAAGGAGGTTGAAGGCGAGCACGGTCACGAGGATAGCGACGCCGGGGAAAACCGAGGACCACCAGTAGTTCGGCATGTACTTCGCCCCCTCGTTGATCATCAAGCCCCACTCCGCGGTGCCGACAGGGGCACCCAGTCCGATGAAGCTCAGGCCCGCCGCGGTGAGGACGACATAGCCAAAGTCAGAGGTCGCCTGGACGATGACGGGCGAGAGGGAGTTCATCGTGATGTGGCGGAAGATGATTCGCAGTGGGCCGGCTCCGACGCTCCGGGCGGCTTCGACGAACTGCTTCTCCCGCAGGGAGAGGACCTGGCCATAGACGATTCGGGTGTACCACGGCCACCAGGTGATGATGAGCGCGTACATGATGTTCACAATGCTGCGGCCCAGGACCGCGGCGATCGCCATCGCGAGGACGAGGGCCGGGATCGAGAGGAAGATGTCGGTGATCCGCATGATCGTCTCGCCGATCCCGCGGCCGAAATAGCCCGCGAAGGCTCCCAGCACGACGCCGATGAGCATCGCGGGAAAGACGACGAACGCCCCGATCATGAAGGACGTCCGCGCGCCATAGACCACCATGCTGAACAGGTCGATCCCGAAGAACTCCGTTCCAAACCAATGCTCCGCGCTGGGGGATTCGAACTGCTCAGCGTAGTTGGGCTGCCACACCTCCACCCGGTGGCCGCCCACGGTGGCATAGCTCGGGTCCTGCGGTGCGATGAGCGGGGCGAAGAGCCCGACGAGGGCGACGAAGATGACCAACAGGAGCCCGGCCATCGCGAGGAGGTTGTGCCGGAACAGGAACCAGGAATAGCGAAGCTCCTTCAGACGCGACTCGTGACGCGCGGCGAACGCCGAGAAGAAGCTCGCCATGCCCGTCTAACCTCCTAGGCGGACCTGTGGGTCCAGGAAGGCGTAGAGCACATCCACGACCAGGTTCGCGGCGACGTAGATGAGGGTGACGAGAAGGGTGAACCCCAGGATCGATGCGAAGTCCAGCGCGTACGCCGACTTCGTCGCGTACTCCCCGATGCCGTTCCACCCGAAGATCGACTCGATGAACACGACCCCTGTGAGCGTCCCGCCCACCAGAAGGCCCGAGACCGTCAGGGTGGGCCCCATGGCGTTGCGGAGGGCGTGCTTGTAGACGATGAGCCGCTCCGAGAGCCCCTTCGCCCGCGCGGTGCGGATGTAGTCGGCGGAGAGCACCTCGAGCATGCTTGAGCGGGTCATCCTCAGGATGAGGCCGAGCTGCGAGAAGCCGAGGGCAAACGCCGGGAGGATGAGATGGCGGACGGACTGCTCCAGGGTGTTCAGGTTGCCGGTCAGGACCGAGTCCAGCACGTAGAGGCCTGTGATTGAGGTAGGAGCCTCCTGCCCGGTGTCGAGGCGCCCGTCGAGGGGGAAGAGCCCAAGCCAGCTCACGAGCGCAAGCTGGAGGATCAGGGCGAGCCAGAAGGAAGGGATCGAGATGCCCGTGAGCGCGACGACGCGATTGAGATGATCGGCGGGGCGATTGCGATGCGTGGCGGAGTGGATCCCCAACCAGATCCCGGCGGGGATGGCGAAGAGGCTCGCCGCTATCCCGAGTTCCACCGAGGCGGGGAAGGCCCGCGCGAGGTGGTCCGCAACGGGCTGGCGATCGATGAGCGCGTCCCCGAGGTCTCCTTGGAGGAGGCCCCCCAAGTAGAAGAAGTACTGGTCAAGGAGTGGGTCGTTGAAGTGGTAGCGCTCTCTGATCGCATTCAGGGTCTCCTCGTCCGCCTTCGGGCCCGCGTAGGTTCTCGCGGGATCGGAGGGCACGACGTGCGAGATGAGAAAGGTGAGGATCGAGACCCCGACGAGCACGGGGATCAGCAGGAGGAGGCGACGGAGGATGTACTCCCAGAGCTTCAGCTGATCAGCCTCTTGCCAGGCGAGCAGAAGTCCCGCCGATGCCGGCCACGAAGCGTCCAGAAGGAGAGAAGAAGGGAAAGGGTTTGCGGCTCCGAGCTGGCCAGCCCGGCGTCTATGGCTCAGGTGCCTCGCGGTACCAGACGAAGTTGTACCAGGTCACGGGGTTGAAGGCGAAGCCCAGGACGGTCGACCGATAGAAGGCGACGTAGTGGACCTGGCAGACTAAGATGAAGCTCGGATCAGCGTTCATCTCCTCCCAGACGATCTGATACAGGGCGGCCCGCTGGTCGGGGTCCTGCTCCTCTGCGGCCGCGACGATGGCGTCGTCGACTGCAGTGTTCACCCAGCCAGTGTTGAAGTAGTCGCCTCCCCCGACATTCGCTGAGGCGGCAATCGGCAGCGCATAGTCGTCTGGGTCGAGGTAGTCGATGACCCATCCGGTCATGTACATGTCCCAGGCCCGCTCCTCCGAGTATCGGATCTCCTCCAGCGTGTCCGAGGGCACCTGGCGGACATCGAGGACTATCCCGATGCTGTTGAGGGTCGCCCTCCAGCTGACCGCAGCGTTCAGCCGTTCCGTATCGCCGCTATCGACGTACACGACGAGGGCCTCGCCGTCGAAGTACTGCCCAGCCGTCTTCGTGAACCCAGCGTCCTGGAGGATCTGCTCAGCCTTGGTCAGGCTGAAGTTGTACAACTTGAACGGCTGAGACTCTGTTTCGAGGGGGAACCCGTTCGGAATCGGTCCCTGGAGTGGTTCAGCATGGCCCGCATAGACCGTCTCGATCGTCGTGTCGTAGTCGAACGACCAACTCAGCGCCTGTCGGACCGCAGTGCTCGCCATCACGTCGTGGTTGAGCGACGAGTTCAGATTCAGCGCGATCATCTCGGCCTGGAAGGTCGGCACGTCGTCCACGACGATGTCGTCTCTCCCGCTGACATCCGCGATGTTGCTCAGGGGGATGTCGGCGATGTCTGCAGCACCGGACTTCAGGGCCTGGATCCGGGTGCTCGCTCGGTTAACCTCCCGGATAATGACCTTCTCAGGGGCGTTCTGGTACTCCGTCGAGGTCGCGTTCCAGTAGTTCGGGTTCTTCACCAGGACCGTCTCGGTGTTCCGGGTCCAGTGGTCGAGCATGTAGGGGCCGGTGCCCATCGGGTTCTCGTCGATGTAGTCGTTGTGCACCTTCCACTGCACGCCACCATTAGCCTCGACATACTGCTTGTCCATGATGGCAGACGGCATCTCGGTCCCGAGGGTCGCGAGGAAACCGGCGTACGGGAAGTCGAGGTGGAACTTCACAGTGTAGTTATCGACGATCTCGACAGAACCATTGCTCATCTGCTGGCTGATGATCCAATCAACGCCCGTGTCAGGCGCGCCCATCCCGATGATGCGATCGAACGTGTAGGCGACATCCTCGGCCGTGAAGTTCGAACCGTTGGAGAACTTCACGCCCTGGCGGAGGGTGAAGGTCCAGATGTCTCCCTGCGGATTGCTGCTCCAGCTCGTCGCAAGGACTGGCACGTAGGTCGAGATGTCCTCACCGCGGTAGCCGATCAGCGTGTCGTAGATGTTCTGCTGCGGGATGAACGAGGACACATCGTACTGATCGTGCGGGTCCAATCCGAGCACGTTTGTTGACGAGTAGTAGACCAAGGTCTCGGGGTCATACTTCACGCCGCTGACCAACAGCCATGTCGCGAGCCCCGCAGCGATGAGCACCACGACGATGACTGCGGCAAGGATCTGCTTGCTTCGTTTCTCCATTGCGCTTGTCCCCCCAAAGCGGTGCCGATTCCTAGGAAACGGCAGGCTGCCAATTGCGCCGGCCTAGATAAATATGTCTGCCGCCGTCCGGTGCGGCGTTGCGCCGTTCAGCGCCGCAAGGAGTCGCTCCTCCGTGTACCCGAATGCGGCAAGGAGCGTTTCAGCGGAGCGGGCGAGGAGCCGGAGGTAGGCCTCGACATCGTACGTGGTGGCCTCATCGAGGAACTCCGCCACGCGCACCCGGCGGTGCGGGTCGCGGCTCGCGGCATCAGTGACGACGTACCGCACGGCCTGGCCGGGCTCCACGCGGAATCCCTCTGCACGAAGCTGGCGGAGCGCGGCGGTGCTGTCGTTGAACTGGACATACTCCCCCAGGGTCTGAGAGATGTGTTTGGTGAGCACGAGCTCCTCCGGCTTCGCCTCCCCTGCTCTTAAAGCTGAGGCGTAGCGGCGGAGGATCTCCAGGGCCTCAGGGATGCGCGCGAGTACTCCGGCGCCATCGGAGGCCTGAGAGAATGCCCCTAGCACGTCCCGTTGAAACGCGCGCAGGAAGGGCGGGGTATCATGCCGGCGCAGTTCGATGCCGCGGAGCTTCAGCCGCCGGTCTTCGAAGAGGCCGTAGTAGCGGTTGAGGGCTCCGACCTTGTTCGTCTTGTTCGGGAGGAAGACAATCCATTTGTAGCGCCCCTCGAGCTCGATGGGGATTCCGATAGAACCGGCGATATGGTCCTGCACCGTGCGGATGTCATCCGCGTCGGGCCTGGAGCGGAGCCACAAGGAGTCGACGATGCCATGAACGACCTCGTGCCGATGCGATTCCGCGATCTCCATGGAGCGCACGAGGATCTCCCGTGCGTACGCGTTGATAGCCTCGTGGCATTCGATGCGGCCGAACCGGGCGTTCTTATAGCCAGTGTATCCGAAGCAATTTCCAAGAAACAGATTGCCTTGGACGATGAATCCATTGGGCTCTTCATCCACTTCAAAGCAGTAGACGAAATCCGATTGCGGCGCCACATCGCGCAAGCTGCGGATTCGATAGAACGCGAGATTGGATCGGGCTAGCCTTTCGAGCTCCTGGATGATGGCCACGTCTGCTTCTGGGATGTGCTTCCGTTTCTTTCTGATTCGTTGAAGGCGCCGCAGGACATTCTCTCCGGACGCTAGATGACCGGGACCTCTTGAGAGACTGTGAGTGGCTTTGTACTTCCTGCAAAGCGCGAAGAGGCCGCTCTCGAGTATTGGTATTCTCGCGGAACGGTTCAGATCCCTTGCGGCAAATCGGCCCGCCCTTTTTCGGTGTCCTCTTTTCATCCAGAGTTTCCCTCTGAGCTCTCGTAGCCGGAAGCCGACGTCATACAGTGCCGGTCGATTCCGCCCTGAGCATCTCACGACGTATTTCAGTCCGAGCGTCGCGAGCAATAGTCCAATGGAATCCGCAAATCTCCTGCTAGCAGTGCTCATCCGAGCCCAATCTCGTGAAGGAGCGACGCATCCATCACTCGCGATCAGTCCCTCCAGGAACCCCAGTCGAACCTCCTCCCCACCATTCAGGACAACCGGAGGGACGACGAGCTTTCCCGTGTCGGCCGAACCCCCCATCTCGAACACCTCCTCGAGGATCCTCTTTAGCGCTATGCTGTTGAACTGCAGGACCCACATTCGAGCATGCTTCTCCCTCCGAACGCTTCCTCGTAGCCGGAACTTCTGTTCAGCACAGTCCATTAGCTTGTCTAGAATTTCTGGCTCCGTCATTCCTACGCCGAACCGGACCATGTTTCTCGTACCGCTCCCATCCCCTGCATAGAACCCCAAGAAGAACGCCAGCTTTCTGTCGATTTCGATCCTGCAAGGGAGAAAGCTGATCTCTCCGCCACCAAGCCGCGTTCGTCCGATCTCGAGGCTAGCTGCGGCTTCGCGCCTTAGATCGAGCAAGGGAAGGAACGCGAGAGGGAAGATTCCATTCCTGCGCCACAGCCAGATTGTCCTGTAGGTGAACCCGCGCTTCAGGCCCGCCTTCAGGAGAGCTTCATAACGACTCGAGATAGCATCCCTTAGGATCGGGCCTCTGACCCTCCACATGAACAGCTCGTCGCCCGTCAACTTCTTGGCCAGCTGCATTGCCAGATTGATGCTACCGATGCGCGGAGGATCCCGCGGGAGCTCCGTGGCGATTGGTACATAGTCCCCGACTCGCAGTTCATCGGCCCTCTTGACGTCGAGACGTCCTCGCTCGTTGAGGACATAGAAACGGTGATTCGGTGTCGTGGAAATCTCCCGGCCTTTCTGGAGCCTGATTCGAATCATCCTGGGCGGGCTTCGGATTCTCATGATCTTGGCGACGCTCTTCTCTACCAGATTCAGAGCAGAATCGTAACCGAAGAGTCGCAATTCCGAAGGCGCCTCCGCAACTCCCTCCCTTGGGAGGAGGGGGTCTATGATCTCCGAGATCGGTTTTTGGCAGAGCAGGTCGCCCATCCTGTAGGGCACCACCGTACGGCCGTCCAGGCACGTAACCAACAGCCACTTCAGGACCGTGTCCCTCTCGGCGTACACCTCCTGCAGCGGACCCGGTTCTCTCTTCATCTTCTTGTAGTATCGACGTCGCTCGATCACGGGCTTAAGAACCCTCGGGATGAGCCCGATGCGACGCGTGCAGAGATGGTACTTCAGCTCCGGCACGGAACGTCCACCGGATTCGCAACACCGGCAATCGAGCGTCTCTGGCGAGATGTTATATTTCACCATGATGCTCGGATAAAGTGACGAGAAGTCGAGTTCGTAGAGACCGTCATGGAGGCCGACTTCGGGCTCGAAAATGAATCCGCCGCGGTCGCCCCTCAAGAGATCCTCGGCGCTCTTGAAGTCCTCCGTGCGGTTCTTCTTCCAGAGGACAAGGCACCCGTCCCGGAGCGCCTGGTTGATCTCCATGGCGTTGATCGCGCTGCCTGGCGAGAGCCTCGCGAGCTCCTGGAGGGGAAGTGCGGAGAGCCTGGCGAGGTCGATGAGCCCCCAAAGGCCGCTCTCCAGAAGGAGGAAGGAGCTGCGGTGGTCGAGATGGAGGCGGCCGGAGAGCGGGAAGCCCTGGGGCTTGTAGATGACGCGCCCATAGCTTGTGAAGGTGCGCCGTTTTCTCCCAGCGCCCGGAATCCGGTCGGGATCGCGACCGAGCTGGAAGCCTTCTAGGCCGAGTAGCTGGGCGCGGTGGTGGAGGTAGGGCAGGAGGAAGGCGTCCCCGTCCATCGTGTAGAGCACATCGGGGTCGCGGCGGCGGAGGAGCTCGGTAAGCTCTGCGAGCATCTCCTCTTCGGAGCCCTCAAGTCGGATGTCGTTGAGCTGGACTGAGCGCAGCGGATCGTCGAGGCGCGGGATGCACTTGGCTGCGGAGATCTCCGCCGAGAGGGTCGCCGAGGTGAGCGGGGGAAGGGGATAGCTGAGATCGTCGAGGTCGTCTTGGAGTTCGAAGCGCCCTCTGTCGAAGCGCACCTGAGCGAACGGGAACAGGCCGTGCTCGACGAAGTGCCGCTCGGTGAAGCGCACATCGACATTGTAGAGGCCGAAGGCGCGGTACTTCCCGCGTCGGTCGATGATCGAAGCGGTGCGGCGGAGTTCGCGGTATGCCGAGAAGGTCACGCGCAGTGTCGGGCTTGGCGGGCCGACGAGCCAGAGCCGGTGGGGCTCGATGGCGGTCTCCGCGATGCCCTCCAGCGCCCCCAGGGCCTTCTGGAGGCTCCGGAGCTCCTCGAGGCTTGCGTGGTGGACAAACAGGCTGGGCTGGAAGGTGCGATCGACGATCTTGTGGACTCGCTGGCCCGTGTGGAGCCACAGGACGACTGCGTTCTCGTCCTCATCGGCGAGACTGTCAAGGATCCAGCCGCGGAGCATCTCCCTCCGATCTCCCCGCCACTGACTCCAGCGCCTCAAGGCGTCTGCGGAGCTCTTCGAGCGCGCGGCGAAGCATCGCCCCTTCTCGCTCATGTTCGAGGAGCATCGCCAAGAAGAGCGACTCGACGGGGTCGAGGCGAGCCGCATAGGTGGCGGCGGAGGCGTGCTGACGCGCCTTGAAGAGAAGGCCGTCGAAGAAGACGCGGTCCTCTGCGCGGAGTGCTCGGCGAAACTCCCCCCACTGGGCCGCGAGGAGCTCGATGGTCAAGCGGAGGGTGGGCACAGTGCGGCCGATGGCAGCTCACCTCCGGTTTCGTACTCCTCCAGGGTCGTCTGCTGGGGCGGTGTGGGCCAGTAGGGGAGCATCCGGTTCTCCTTCCGGGGGAGGCGGACGCGGAGGCCCTGGCGCGCGGGCTCGATCCGCAGGACTGAGTCGGCGAACTCCTCGTAGAGATGGCGTTGGAGGACGCGGTGGGTGAGGAGCTTGGCTAACCCCAGGTTGGAGACGACCGTGATGAGCTGGGCGCTCGTCGTGAGCCGCCGCAGCGTCTCCGTGCAGCCCCGCAGGAGCGTCCAGGCCTCTGGCCAGGCCATGTCGGGGTCCAGGAAGAGGTCCGGGAAGGCCGTGACGAAGACCGCGCTCGCCTCGGCCTCCTCCACGACCCGCTCCAAGTCGTCCTCGATGAGCGTCACGAGCTGATAGGCCGTGAAGGCTCGGGCGATCTGGATCTGCGAGAGGATCTCGCGAGGGGCCAGGCGCTGGCGGCGGCAGAGAGCGCTGAGCGCATAGGGGTTGAGGGTCGTCCCCCCATCGATCCAGACGACGGGCCGGTCGAACTCGACGATGCTCCGCAGGGCGAGGAGGTGGACGAGATCGTGTCCGAACGGATGGGCGGTATCGATGAGCGTGGTGGTCGCGGGCGCAAACGGGCCGACGAACTGGTCGACTAGGGCAAGCCCCGTGGTGACCGCACGTGGCGCGAGGAGCCCGGGACCAGAAAGCGGCTCGCTCGCCTCCGCCGCGCTTGCAACGAGCGCGGCTGCCTCCCCCTTGGGTAGCTCAGCCATTGTGCGCTGACCCGTTGGAACTCAGAGGGGCCCGCGTGGTAAAGAGGTCGGGAGGAGAGGTGGGCGAAAGTGCCCGCTGAGATGGCCGAGCCGTGCGAGGGTGCACGCGGAACTCCCAAAGGCTCAAGTGGTGCGGGCAGGTTCTCCGGCCATCACCGCTCAAGCTCCGCCCTCCCCCACCACATCCGCCGAAGGGTCCTCCGCGCCTCCCCGTCCTCCGAGCCTGGAGGCCTTTCCTGTCGGGCTCCATCCGCGCTTCGCCGGCCATGAGGAACACCAGGAGAAGAGCTCGAGCATCCGCGACATCGTCTTCGGGATGACGGACGGGGCGGTGACGACCCTGGGCGTGGCTGCAGGGGCCTTTGGGGCCTTCACGCAGAGCGCGGAGATCCTCCTCGCCGGCGTGGCGGCTGCCATCGCCGGGACCTGCTCGATGTTCTTCTCCGCCTTTCTCTCCTACCGCTCTGCCCGGCAGGTCCAGCAACGCGAGGTCGACCGCGAGCTCTACGAGATGGAGCATCTCCCGCACATCGAGCGGGAGGAGCTGGTGAGCATCTACCAGGCGAAGGGGTTCAAGGAGGATCAGGTGAGGATGATCGTCGACCACCTCACGTCCAATCGAGATCTCTGGCTGAAGACGATGCTCCTCGAGGAGCTCGGGATCATCCCGGAGAAGTTCGACCGGCCGCTCCACGATGCCGGCCTCCTCGGCATCGCCTACCTGTTCGGCGCCTTCGTCCCGCTCCTGCCGTTCCTCGCGTTCACGCCCGATCCAGCTGTTCTGACCAGCATGGTGCTGGGGGCAGGCGAGCTCTTCGTGCTCGGCTGGGAGAAGGCCAGGCTGGCGAAGCTCAGCAAGCTCACCTCCGCAGCGGAGATTGTTGGGATTGCCCTCGGCGTGGCCGCGCTGAGCTACCTCGTCGTCACGTTCTTCGAGTCGGTCGTGGCCTAGCCGCGCAAGGGGACGCGCGCGTAGGTCCCTTCACAGGGGCTTCCAGGACAGACCCAGAGCTCCTGCTCGGTGAGGTCGATGATCGAGCCGAACACCGACTTCACCCGATCGTCCGGAGGATCCAGCCTGTTGGGATGGCGACGGATGGAATCGGGTCGGTTGTGGTGGTCCCGTGCGATGCGCTCACAGGCCTCGCGATCGATCCGGCCCAGGGCGGCGCGCACGAGGCGCCTCGCCCGATAGTAGCGACAGATGGACGAGAAGTGCGTCTGAAGGTCGGCCTCGAACCGGAGCATCTCGGGGGACGTGTAGTGGTTGGTATGGACGAGCCAGCCCTCCTCGGTCCCCGAGATCGTCGCGGCGCTCGTGGCCGACCCTTCGAGGTCGAAGAGCTCTCCGCTGGCGGCGCAGACGATGTTGTTGAAGCTCGAGCCTCGGTGCGGCGGCATCGCAGCTTCGAGGGCGTCAGGGAGGGTCCAGGAGGCGAGCACCTTGCGGGGCGGATACATGATGGGCAGGCCGAGGCGGACATCGTTGGGAACGACCGCGTTCCCTCCGAGGCACAGGCCAGCTTCGTTGAATCCGATCGTCGGGAAGAGGCCGCCGTAGGACGCCGCGACAAAGCGCGGCTCTCCCCTGACCTTGATTCGGACGATGCTGAGCTCATCTTCGCCTTCGGGATCGATGTCCTCGTTGTGCGAGGCGTAGACGTGGCCATCGGTGGTCCAGAGCGCGTTGACAGCGAAGTCCGTACAGCCGCGTCTGAGAGGCGTCGCAGGCTCGAAGTCCGAGTTGAGGGCCACGAGGTCTTCGAACGCGATCCCAGCGGCTTGCGCATAGGCGCGCAGCTCCTCGACGAACCCCGGATAGAAATCCTCGACGAAGCTCAGGGTCTTCTCCCCGTAGTGCCGCGCTTGTTCGAGGGCATCGGGGCCTGAGCGGGCCATCCAGGCCTGGAAGCGCTGGTCCATCTTGCGGGCCTGGTCCTTGCAGCGGCGGCCCAGGAAGGCGCCGACCTCCCGATGGCTTCCGCTTGCGGAGATGATGCGGAACCGTACTGGGCCGGGCCGAGACCGTCGTCCGGGAGGCATGAGGGAGGAGAGTGAGGGTCCTGCCCGGCTAAGAAGCTTCGTCGCCGTGCCAACTCATCGGTCAGCCGATGACGAGCGTCTCTTCTGCTCTCTCGGCCGTCCCAAACCGGCTGAGATGATAAGGCTCAAGGAGCGCCGGGGTTCGGCCTGTCGCGATGAGTTCCGCGAGAAGCCGTCCCACCATCGGCGAGATCATGAACCCGTGGCCGGAATAGCCGCAGGCGAGGTAGAGGCCCGGACGTTCGGGCACATCCCCCAGGATGGCGTTGTGGTCCGGTGAGACGTCGTAGGAGCCCGCCCATTGTCGCTGCACGCGCACTGCGGCGAGCCGGGGGAAGAGTTCGACGGCGCGGCGGGCGAACCTGCGGAGGAATTCGAGGCTTGAATCCCAGCTATGCGAAGGCTCGCCCGGGACCGTGAGGCCTCCCACGAGCTCGCCTCGCATCGTCTGGCTCATGTAGAAACCATCGGAGAGCGTCACGACCATCGGGTCCAGGAACGGCTTGAGCGGCTCGGTAGCCAGGATCTCGTGGCGGAACGGCTGCGTGGGGACCTTCACGCCCGCCATCGCGGCGATCTCGGACGACCACGGTCCCGCCGCATCGACCACCGCAGTTGCTCGCAGGCTGCCCCGGGTCGTTCGCACCCCGCTGATCCGCCCGCTCTCTCGGTCGATGCCCGTGACTTCCGTGAACGGAAGAACCTCGACGCCGGCCTCCTGCACGGCCCTGAGATATCCCCACAGGACGGGATAGGGCACGAGGACGCCGTCGCCCCGATGATACGCGCCAGCAACGATGCCGCTGAGCCCCAGGGCGGGGACGAGCTCGTGGATCTCCTGGGGCGAGAGCATCCTCGTCGGAACTCCATGTTCGCGCTGGAGTGCGGCGTTGCGCTCAAGGGTCGCCTCCTCCTCAGCTGTGAATGCGAGGAAGAGGTAGCCGCCCTGTCGGAACCAGATGTTGTATCCGAGCCTTCTTGAGAAGTCGCGGAAGGCCTCGATGCTCCCCTTGGCAAGCGCGATGTTCTCCGCGCTCGTCCACTGGGCCCGGACACCTCCGCCGTTCCGGCCGGAGTCCCCGCTCCCCAAGTAGCTCTTCTCCAGCACGACGATGTCGCTGATGCCACGCTGGGTGAGTTCGTAGGCGATGGCGAGCCCGGAGACGCCCGCGCCGATAATCGCAACCTCGCAGGAGGCCTTCATCCTGCTAGCCCTCCTCCTTGCCTGCCAGGGCTCCGAGCGCCACTGGGACTGCAGGAGGCCGCGTCCGCAGCCGCTGCGTCGTGGGCTCTCCGGCTTCGGCGGTCTCTCGGACGAGCGCACGCACCGCGCTCAGGCAGCCCTTGCCCTGGCAGGGCCCGGTCCCGAACCCGGCGTATCGCTTGAGGCTCTCAAGGTCGGTGAAACCCAGGTGAAGGGCAGCTCGGACGTCCGCCTCCGTGACATCCTCGCAGCGACAGATGATCGTCTTGGCCGTCGTCATGCTCTGGGACTCCTCCTCTTGGCCGCAGCCTGCTCGTAGGCCATTGCGGCGCGCTGGACGAGGTCCACCAGGTCTGAAGAGGGTGGCCGGAGGCTGGCAGCCGCTGCGGTTCCGGCGCAGCTCCCGCTGAGGAGAACTGCCTCAATCCCCTGGCACCCCGCCGCTTCTCCGACCGCGTAGAGGCCCGGGACGGTCGTCTGGAACGTCTGGTCGACTTGAGGCTTCTCACCCATCGATCCTTCAGAGGGCTGGACTTCCGCGCCAGCCTGAAGGAACAGGTCGAGCTGCGGATGCGGCGCGCCGCAGATTGCGACGAGGTCGCACGGAATCCTGCGCCGTTCTCGGTCCTTCTCACAGACCACAGCCCTGACGGTCCGGCCGCCGAGCGCGCCCACCAGGCGGAACCCCGAGAGCCCACCCTGCTCAGGGGCCTCGCCCGACTCGGTCCGGCCGGGCGCCAGATCCTCTACGACGAGCGTTCCGACAATCTCGGTGCCCGCCGACTCCAACAGACGCGCGAGCGGCTGCAGGCGTTTCAGAGGTCCGATGAGGAACGCCTCCCGCCCAGGCCGCACCTTGTGGCGGACCACGAGGGCGCGCACCGCGGCTTCCTGCAGGATGCCGGGAAGGTCGCCGTTGGGAAAGGGGATGGCCTCCTCGCCAGTCCCGGGGGCGAAGATCCACCGGTCCGCCTCCACGAGGGTCAGCTCGCCGCGATGGACGACCGCGAGCCCTTCGGAGGCATAGGAGCCGAAGGCGGTCGCCCCGAGCAGGAGCTCGAGGCCCGGGCTCTCTGAGCTCTGCTCGGCGAGCTCTCCAAGGACTTCTCGCCCACTGCCACAATCGAATTCCGGATGGAGGCGCAGGAGATGGCCGCCGATCTGCTCGTCTGCTTCGATGAGGAGCACCGCCGCGCCTGCTTCGGCCGCAGCCTGCGCGGCCCTCACACCGCCGGGCCCGGCTCCGACGACGACGACCTGCTTCCGCATCCGTCGTGCGGGAGGGAGTTCGGACGATGTGGAGGGAAGCTTGCCGAGGCCCGAGAGTCGGCGCACGGTCCTGTGGAGGAGGGGCTGGAGGGCTTGCGGTCGCGCGAGGAGATGATGGTAGTCCATGCCGCGGCGGAAGAGCCGGTCAAGAACGCCGAATAGATCGAGCCCGACCGTTGGCCAGGCGTTCTGGCCTTCGACCTGCAGGCCCGGCTCGACACTTCGCTGACAGGTGCGCACGTTCGGCTCGCCGTCGACGGTCATCAGGCAGCCCGTGCAGCGGCCCGTGCCACAGAAGTATCCTCGAGGCCGATGGTACTTCACGCTCCGGGAGAGGACGCGGATGCCCGCGCGATGGAGCGCAGCGGCAACAGTATCCTCTCCGCGGGCGAGGATGCGCCGGTGGCCGAACCGGAACTCCACCAAGGGCCGCTTCTCCCCTGCCATTCGTGCCCTCGCCGCACCGGGGAGAGGAGGGGGCTGCTAAGAAGCATGCGGGAAGGGAAGGCCCACTTGAGCGAAGCTCAACTGAAGGAGCAGGGGAAGGTGTTGGTGGCGTAGGAGCAGGGCTGAACGGCTCTAGGCGCTGAAGGAGTGCCCACACCCACAGGTGGCCACGGCGTTCGGGTTGTGGATCTTGAAGCCTGCTCCCTCAAGGCCATCGAGGTAATCGATCTCCGCCCCTCGGAGGAGCTGCGCGCTGCGCTTGTCCACGGCGACGCGGAGGCCGTCCCGCGTGAGGATCTGGTCGTCCTCCGTCACTTCGTTGTCGAACGCGAGTCCGTATTGGTAGCCGGAGCAGCCCCCTGCAGCGACGTAGACGCGCAGGTACTGGTCGGTCTTCCCGTCCTTCGCCAGGAGATCCTTGCACTTCGCCACGGCGCGATCTGTGATGACGAGGTCGGGCGCGGTTGTGAGCTCTTGCATGAACGACACCTCCAAGTGGGCTGAACCACTCGTCGGAGACTCTACCGCAATGAAGTGCCAGGAGCTACTTAAACCTCGCACCGGAAGGGTCGCGGAGTGCCGGAGAGGGATAGCCTCACGCCTGGCCCCGCCCGCTGGGGCGGGGCCGCCATGCCGCGGCTGCCGCAATCCGCTCAGCCGGCGTCGGGTGGCTCCCGAACCAGAGGACTGCCAAGCGCGGCGGGGCGTCGTGGCTAAGGTTGAGGTCGGTGAGCCG
>Ga0315314_1001092_pt1 | contig 25646 bp, 25 predicted proteins | sample TDP9_MG_FD_203631 | JGI IMG/M metagenome (GOLD analysis project Ga0315314, IMG submission 203631) | Freshwater sediment microbial communities from Lake Towuti, South Sulawesi, Indonesia - TDP9 | ecosystem: Environmental > Aquatic > Freshwater > Lake > Sediment | place: Indonesia: South Sulawesi... | reverse complement strand
CCTTGAAGTTCAGCCGTTGTGGGCGCCCAACATCGTGATTGGCTTTGCTAGGTTAAGCGGCCGCTCAGTGGGCATAGTTGCCAATCAGCCGAAATACTTTGCAGGCGCCTTGGACATTAAGTCAGCCACTAAAGGTGGACGTTTCGTTCGTTTCTGCGATTGCTTCAACCTCCCAGTCGTCACATTTGTAGATGTGCCGGGCTTTCTTCCAGGAGTTGACCAAGAACACGGTGGCATCATCCGGCACGGCTCCAAACTGCTCTATGCCTACATTGAAGCCACTGTGCCAAAAATCACGGTGATAACACGCAAAGCGTATGGTGGAGCCTACGTGGTCATGGGCAGCAAACATTCGGGCGGCGACATCAACTACGCTTGGCCAACAGCTGAGATCGCGGTTATGGGTCCTGAAGGCGCCATCAACATCATCTTCAGGAAAGAAATCGCAGCTGCCAAAGATCCAGCCGAAAAACGCGCAGAACTGGTCAGGGAATACAGGGAGAAGTTCGCTAATCCCTACATCGCTCAACAGAAAGCCTACATAGACGACGTGATTGAACCAGCCCACACGAGACCCAAACTAATATCAGCACTAGAAATGCTCGTAACAAAACGGGAACCTCGACCAAGCAAAAAACACGCTAACATACCACTCTAATTGACAGGGGAATGTGAGAGCGTGGAAAAAAGAGGATTCTTAGGCAATCTTGGCAGTCCTAGCCTTCCTTCTGATGAAGAACAGTGAACCTCCGACGGCAAGGAAAAGCACAACGATGGCGACTAGGTACAGGGTCAACGGGAACGTAGCAGGCGGCACCCCGGTGAGATACGCTCGTATAGTATGCATACTATGTGTGTATAGAATGGTCAGCACATCAGTGTCAAGATGATCTTCGTGAGCGACCGCGGCAAGTTGACCATCGATCGTTACGGCAACTTTGTCGATTGATGATTCGAGGCTGCTCAAAAGCTGCTTCGGTATGATTAGGCGGGTTGTTCCTTCTGTGCCCGACTCGCCGTTGACAGTTATTGTTAAAACGTCATCGATGAATTCTGCCGAACCGATCATTTCAGAGGTTGTCAGGATCAACATCTGGAAAGTGCCTCGTGGAGTCACAATTAAACTTGTTGTTCCGCCAGTCCATCCTTGCAGTACAGCCTTGATGTTGCCTATGTCCGTTTTCACTTCTGCCACATCATTTTCAATGCTTGTTATCATCCCTCTGACAGTGCCTATGTCAGTCGTGATTGTTGCCAGCTTACCATCAATCGATGAGATTCTCGCGTTGATCGTGTCGATGTCTGTCCAGATCAGACCTATGTTCGTATCTATTTTCACGAGGTTATTCTCAGCTGCGGCTATGCATGCGTTGATTGCATCCAAAGATATTTGGAAGTTACCAAGATCTGTCCTAACTATGGCTACGTCGTCTTTGATTTCGATTAGCCATGGGTTCCAAGCGGTCAGTGTAGTACTCAACAGGAAACTCTTGATAGAGGTCCCCTTTGAATCGATTATCTCTGTTCGATAGTTGGCTTCAACCACGAGAACGTATGTGCCTGTGGATGCATCGCTGGGTATTGAGTAAACATACTTGTAGAGACCAGTGGCAATTTGCTGTGTAAGTAGGTGTTCGGTTGTTCCCTCCGGCTTATGGAGGGTGACTTCGATCTGCGTTGCGTTTGTAGGTACGCCTTTGAAGGCTGTTTGGACGAACAACTCTGCTGTTTCGCCTCTGAAGTGGACGCTCCCGACCTCCGCATTGATGTCTAATTGAGTCTCATCGATTACAACGAATGTAGTCTCAGCTGTTGAGGTGCCGTAATAAGATGAGAACACAACTTTTACGATGTGCAGTCCAGGTGATGAAACGGGCACACTGAATGTGGCGTTGAAATCTTCATCTGAGGAGACCATGATAAACCCCAAGAGTTGATCATCAAACGTGAGAAGACCTGAATACGTCTGCTGTGGCAGACCAGATCCTTTTATCGCGACCTTTGTTCCTACAGGACCAGAGGATGGTTCAATTGCTATTTTAGGGGTCACTGTGAAACGCGCCTCTGCATGTTGCCTTGTTGTTCCATCTATTGCTCTAACATAGCAAGCTCCCTTGCTGAAAGCTGGAACGTTGAATTTGAAGGAAAAGTAACCACCAGCATCGGCGACTGATTTTCCAATGTATGTGTATTCAATACGCCAATAATAGTCGGATCCGACAGGTTTTCCCCAGTAAATTTCAACTGTGCCGTTTGGGGTTGCATTAACTCCTATTACACGAACTTCCGTTCCAACCGGTCCCTTCTGAGGTTCAACTGAGATGCTCAGACGTATATTTTCAACGTTGATATACAACTGTGCACGGTACGAGGATGTGGCGGGTCGTTCGATGAGGTATGTGACTCCGAAGTTGTCAGTTATGGTTAGTTGTACTAGCCAATATCCAGCTTGGTAGAAGGTGTAGTTGACCAATGAATCGTACTTGATGGCTCTGTACATTGTTGCCAATTGAACGAATTCCCAGACATACTTTGTGATGCGACCTTCAGGATCTTGGTGGTGGCTTGCTGTGGCGTTAAAGGTTGTATTGACATTTGCGTATATTCTGGGTGGCATCTCGACGTTGAGGATAGGCGGCAATATGACTCGGACTTGTTTTTCTCTGAAGTTGTCCTCCGGCACGAAATCCAGTTCGGCAATCGTAGCGTTGACTGTTATTCGATGGTTGCCCTCTGCAAAGCTGGCTGTTTTGAACTCGTAGTCCCTCCATGTGTACTTCTGCAGCGACTGGTTTACCCACGATTGACTCTGCAACACTGTGCCGTTTTGCGCCACTATATCAAGTGTGGCGTTGAACTTCTCGTCAGCTGAACCTTTTGCTTCAATCCTGAAACGGATCGTTACTTCCTCGCCTTTAATGAAGGGTGACTCAAACTGTGATCCGGGTGTATCAACTTGAGCATTCAAGTCGGCTGTCGCAATATTGTGGAAAGCCTCTGCGATGACTTTCACGAAACGCGGGTTTCTAATTGGATCCCACGTATTATCTGAGAAGTTGCTCTCGTGGGGAACTGACGTCAGATTAGCAGAAATGTAGATGGCCGCGTCTCTCTCAGGCAAAATGCTTGTGTTCCAGTAGAACGTGGAAACTCCTTCCTGAAAGGCCTTCAGATTGGCATCCCATGTGCCGATCAAGACCCACTCGGTGCCCGTGACGTCAACAGAAGTCACGTTATAATACGCAGAAACTTTGAAGTTCTCCTCAGATGCACCTATGTTCTTGGTTGAAACAACGATTCCTAACGTGTCTCCCCGCGCCAAATAACTTGAACTCAAGTGGATGTCTTTCAAAGCTATGTCTCTGCGACCAACAACTGCGATTGATTTCTCTCTTGCTGCACTTACCGCACCTTCGTCATCGATCACCCTTAACCTCACTCTTTTTACTCCGACACTGGTGAACGTGTGATTCATTATGGAACCAGTTGAATTCTGCTTCATCCCATCTCCGAAATCCCACATGTACAGAACGATGCTCGGGCTGCTGTCTGAATCATAACTTGCTGATGCATCAAACATCACCACCTCGTTCACGGCAGCATATCCGTCAGAGGGCCAAGAGACAAAATCAGCAATCGGTGCACCAGGAGTAACTACAAGTCCATCCGATTTTTCATGAGGAATTGAGGGATAGGGCTCATCTGGAGATGCTGCCAGTTTAACATATGTTGATGGAGGCTTTCCTACTAGCTGCAAAGCCGACCCTCCGTCTCTCTTGACTCGGAAGGTCATGTTGAAAATCGTGTTTGATTGACCATGATTGTTGAACGGTTCAGCTGGGCTTTGTGATGCATAGGCGATGTCATACGTTCCAGCAGCACTGTCGACGATATCGTACACCTGCATCGTTGGAGTGTGAAGTACGCCACTTGGATAGGTTTCAACTGGGACAAATATTCTCCTACTCCCTGCTTTGTAATCGATGACAGCCGAGTCCCAAGTCAGCCTAAACTCGAAGCCATATAAATTGCCTAAAGGATAAGCCTGTGGTCGTCCAAACTCATCTATCTGCGTCACGACGGTGTCAGTTAAGTTGAAGATTTTGACGCTGATCGTGAATTCACTTCCAACAGTCACGTTCGTGAAGGGCGGGTCGACGTAGATGAACGGCATGTTTGATGGGAACTCTGTGTTCTGGAGCTCCAAAGCAAGATGCCCGCCATCTGTCACAGTTGTTTGATCAAGCCGAGGAATAGACCTTGCGCCAGATAACTCAGCATCAACGGCTAATGCTAAAGTACTCATGAGAAACAGCGTCAGAAGTATACTTGACACGATTTTCTTTTTCATACTTGCTTCCCTTTCCTAGCGGAAAAGACTCAGCAGTTAAGATGTGGTTCAATTGATATATTTATGCTTTTGCAACGAATTGAAATGCTATCAGAATAGCATCAAATAGCGATATGTGAAGATGGGGCAGTCATTTCTAATAGCAGAGGGAGTTGTGACGCTCAGATGCCCGACCATCAAAGGGCAAATTCAAATAGACGCAGTGGACACCTGACGCGAAACAAAGGCTAGCATTCCGCTCTAACCTTTTGGAATTACCTTGGAAAAATCGTCAAAGTTCACTGTTTCTTCCCACTCGCTTATGCATCCTCCAGCAGGTATTAGCACAACAGTGACGCCATTTGGAAGTTTCTGTTTTGGATCGACTCTGAGGTTTATCATGTCTTCGCCTTCTCTGTACGCAGCCACAGCCACTTGCTTGTAGAACCGGTTCTCCAAAGGATTGTAAATCATGTGCAGCAAACTTCGGTATTCAATTAACGGAAAGCCCCCCTTCTGGTTTATCAGTCGATCGACTTCATTGATTGCATCTATCAAACTGGCTCCGTCGTCCAGTTGCAGAGGAAAATCGCCTCCTACCACTTTGTTAAGTGAAGGCTCGTGGATAATCAGCTTAATCTGTTTCATCTCTAATCCAGTTTTGCAACTCTCGATAAAAATGTTGGGAAGGAATTCGTAAGCCTTGCACGTTTTGCTTCTTAGCTTTTCAGGTCTTTGATCCGTTCCTGAACTGCGGCCAACTCTTTCTTGAGTTCTTCAATATAATTCTGCAGTCGCTCGATCTTTTCAGCCTTTGTCAGGAAACGTCTTCGACGCATGTGCCCCTGACCGCCTCTGTGATGCTCAGAGCCACAACCGCAGCCGCAATCGTAATCGTAATCGTGATCACAACCACATTCCTTGCACACTTGCCAGATCCCTCCTTTCTTGAACGGCAATACTATCATAAGTAAAGCATTTAAACTATCAAGTTTATAGTGAAATAGCAACTATCAGCTAGGGAAGCCTTGAACATGCCGGAAGAAGGCGAGCACGTATGTTTTTGCCCGCTTGAAGGCGTCATCGATGTCATAAGCAAGAAGTGGGCGCTACTAATCATCAACGCTCTGGGCAACTGTGGCAGACTCAGGTTCAACGACCTCACAAAAGAGTTAGAAGGCATCAGTCCAAAAACATTATCTGACACGCTCAAGGAACTTCAAGCTCAAGGTTTGATCAAACGTGAATCCTTCGCCGAGATTCCGCCAAGAGTCGAGTATTCGCTTACTGAAGATGGTGTTGAGCTCAGAAAATCAATCATGCCGCTTTTGAGGTGGGCGGCAACACGAGACAGCATAGGCAACAAAGGATGCTCAGAAACCTATCAGCGAATACCAGCACACCAAGTGAAGACCAAATAGGTTTCTAATCAATATTGTTGGTTCACAACATTTTTCCTGAATCGACTTCAAACCGAGAATATGGGAAGAGCAAAGCGATGGGTCTATTAGGTGACTTTGCAAGAGTCTTACTAATCTTGGCAGGACTTGGCTGCGTCTTCGCTATAGCCAGTTTTGCTGCAATGGGATATACGGAAGTTGCATTTCTGTTTTTGGTCACATTCATGATTCCAATTGCTATGATATTGTACGAGTTCTGGAGGAGCCGAAAGAAACAGCAAGGATGATCAAGACGTTATGAATCACAAAGGTCTCAAAGAAAACAGTAGTCTATCTCCGTGCTCCTCTACTTCTGGATGTTAAACGCCAAGCAACAGTGACCGCCATCAACACCACGAGCAATACGCTCTCCGCAGCGAATTCTGGCACAATTTCTGCTGCAACAAGTACGATCTTACGCGTGCTCTGATTATACGTCAAGTAGATTAGCGTGTGCGTAGCGTTTGTAGTCTGCTCCGTGTCCAGTGCAGAGCCATCGTCGACCAGTATCGTCCATGGACCTGACATTGCATTAAGTGGCACTACAACTTCAGCGAAGCCAACAGTGCCATTAGGGCCAGTTGCGTTGAACCTCAGGGATCTCTCCGATGCGTCAAGAATTACGGAAAGGATGGTAGAGTTGCTGGTCACATCGACGCTGAATGTTATGTCGTCGACCATGAACTCTTGAGTGATTGTTCTCTGAGAGAGAACCTCTATCGACTTAGACTCGATGTCCCAGAAGCCTTCGCTATTGGTCACGTTCAATGTTACGGTATGTTTTCCAAGGCTTGAGTAGGCGTGAGTTGTGACCGTACCAGTGCCGGCCGTACCATCTCCGAAATCCCACACATAGTTTACTATCGAACCATCGTTAGGTGTCGAAAGTGTCGCATTGAAGGCAGTTTCCTCGCCAGGCAAAGGCGCTGTCGGAAAATACGTGAAGTTGGCTGTTGGAACTGGCGGAGCAGACGCAGCGACAAGTCCATCCCTTTTCTCATGAAGAATGAGGGGATACGGTTGCTCTGAGGCGGCTGCAAGCTTCACAAAAGTTGCGGGAGGCGTACCCCCCAACTCAAGCATTGCAAGACCCTCTTTTTTGACCCTAAATGTCATGTTAAAAACGGAGTTCGATTGTCTTGGATTGTTGAACGGGGGGGCTGGAGGATTGCCGCCAGATGCAAAAGCGATATCGTAAGTTCCGGCAGTTGTATTCAGCACATTTCTGTATGCGAAGACTGGATCATGTAGTACGCCGTTTGGATAAGCTTCAATTGGTGTGGTCAGATTGTGGCGCACGTATTCCAGGGCTGAGAAATTCCACGAAAATCTGAACTCCAAACCGTAAAGGTTTCCCAGAGGGTATATGGTTTCGTTCTTGACCACTTTGTTGTCAGTTAGATTGAAGATTCTGACACTGACGGTGAACGTGGATCCGACAGTTTGGTTCAGCAACGGAGGGTCAACATAGATGAGGGGCCTGTCTGATGGAAAATCTGGCCCAAATGCAGATGTTTCAGAGTATATTCCGAAAGATTGAATGCTCAACATCAGCGTAACTGCACTGGTTAGCAGCAGGCTCAGCATCGTTGTGAGTAGGGCATTCGCTTTTATTCTCCTTTCCCTCACAAGCTTTCTCGATTGCATAGAAGACTTGACAATAAACCTCAGCGAACAATATGTATTTATGAGTTTTGAAACAGGATAACCGAACGTCTAAGGTAGGTTAAAATATAGCTTCGAGTTGATTTGCTATTCCTATCATGAGCGAGACAAGAGCACATGAAACCTGTAGCAATAACAGACACCACGTTCCGTGATGCTCATCAATCATTAATGGCAACTCGCATGCGCACGGAGTCCATGCTACCCATAGCGGAAAAAATAGATCAAGTCGGTTTCCACAGCCTCGAAGTCTGGGGCGGCGCCACATTCGATGTCTGCATACGCTTTCTCAGCGAAGACCCATGGGAGCGCCTGCGCCAACTCAAGAAGCACATTAAGAAGACACCCTTACAGATGCTGCTGCGAGGACAAAACCTCGTCGGTTACCGCAATTACCCAGACGATGTAGTCAAGAAATTCGTGGAGAAAGCAGCAGAAAACGGCGTAGACATAATCCGCGTCTTCGACGCCCTGAATGACACTCGCAACCTAGAAACAGCCATCAAAACAGTGAAGAAAGTTGGCGCACATGCACAGGGCACGGTGTGTTACACCCTGAGTCCGGTTCACACATTGGACCATTACTTGGAAATAGTTCAACGCTTAACAGAACTGAACTGCGATTCCATATGCATTAAGGATATGGCTGGTTTACTCTCTCCCAAAGACGCTTACGACTTGATCACAGCGTTCAAGAAAAAAGTAAATTTGCCTGTGCAGTTGCACTGTCACTACACAAGCGGTATGGCATTGATGACCTATTTGCGAGCTTGTGATGCCAATGTGGACGTGCTTGACACTGCTTTCTCGTCGCTTGCTGGTGGCACATCGCAGCCCCCGGTTGAGACTATTGTGGCGGCGCTCAAGAACACTGCTTGCGACCCGAAGCTGAGCACGGGGACTCTGGTTGAAGTCGCCGATTATTTTAGGGAACTGCGCCAGAAGTTTTTTGATCCCATTCATCTAATCGACCCGATGGCTGAACGCATCGACACGGGCATTCTTGTGCATCAGATCCCTGGAGGCATGTTCTCCAACTTGACCTCGCAGTTGAAGGAACAGAACGCCACTGACAAGTTGGGCATGGTCTTGGATGAAGTGCCAAGAGTGAGGAAGGAACTGGGTTATCCACCTCTTGTGACGCCTACAAGTCAAATCGTTGGAACACAGGCAGTTTTCAACGTGTTATCCGGCAAACGCTACACTATCGTGCCAAAAGAAGTCAAAGACTACGTGAAAGGCCTGTACGGCCGGTCACCAGCGCCCATCGATGAAGAAGTGAAAAAAAGGATTATTGGAACCGAAGAAGTCCTGACGAAACGTCCAGCCGACCTGCTCAAGCCCGAGTTGAATGCAATACCAGAAGAGGTGAAGCAGTTTTTCGAGAAGGAAGAGGATGCTTTAACCTACGTGCTTTTCCCTCAAGCAGCACTCGAATTCTTCAAGAAACGAAAGACGATGAGCAAGGAGAGCGCGGCTGGCTTGCTCTCCCCTCAGCAACGCCAGAATTTGGAAGAAGTCGCAGCATTGTCAGCCGTCATTGCCTCATACTTGAAGAGCACTGAGGAATTGTTAGCTGTCATTCCCGTGAGGAAAGCTGGAAAGTATTCTGCTTGGAGCATGGCTGGGCGGCAGGAAGCCATGGGTCAGAGAGGCTAAAACAGACAGAGGTGCTGCGTTTGAGACGCGAAATAATCATTGACGGGAAGCCGTATCAAGTCGAAATCACAGAATGTCCCGTCGGTTCATCCTTCAAGGCAAAAGTCAATGATAAAATTCGCGAAGTCCTACTTGAACAGGAACCCGACACGAAGAGTTTCGCTTTGAAAGTGGACAAGGAACCCTACTCGATTGAATTACCCGTGTTGGAAAAAAACTCGCCTATGTCGGTGAAAGTGAACAGTGTTCCCTTCAGAGCTCAGATCAGGACGGCAGCATCAAGAATGGTTGTTTCAGTTCCATCCATCGTCTCAGTTCAAGTTCAAAGGCTAACCAAAGGCGCAGTGGAAGGCGCTGTGGTAGCGCCTATGGCTGGCAAAATAGTCTCAGTTAAGGTGAAGAAAGGCGACGCCGTGAAAACGGGCGCGGTTCTCTGCGTTCTCGAAGCCATGAAAATGGAGAATGAAATCACAGCGCCCAAGAACGGTATTGTGGAACAAGTCGTGGTTCAGGAAGGCAAAGCAGTCAATGAGGGCGACGTTCTGATAATTCTAGCATAAGATGCGAATCCTCTATGAAGACTGCGGCGACGGCTCTGTCGGTATTTCAGCGAAAAACTCTCTCTTAGCCTTGCATACGGGGCAGATATAAGGCGGTTCCTCGCGGAAACAGACGTAGCCACATTGTCTGCAGTACCACATTCTCATTCGGATCATGCCCATCTCCTTGCCCGCTTGTACAGCAGTTGTTTCAGATGGTTTTGGCAGAACAGCCCCAGTAGTGGCTGAATATGCTTTGTTCTGCTTTTCAATTGGTCTTCGCTCTGGAACGGGTTCTAGAGTTTTCTTGCCCTCGAATATGTCTTTTCTGACAAACAAGGCGCAGTAGCAGGCTCCATACTGTGCAACATCGGGGTCGCGGTAGTCACATGGACAGATTATGTCTCTGTCAAGGTCAAATTTTCCCGCTGCTAACCTGCACGGACACGAGGGATAGCCGTAACGTTCCTCGTTGGTCTTGAGTCCTTCGAATAGATTCTTGACGAATTCTTTTTCAGGGTTCAAGTAGCAGCCGGCGGTTCTGGCGTCGGCTTCAGCTCGTATTCGCACTTGCTCCAAGGTGGTCAAAGGCCTAACGCCTCATTGAGTCTGTCTTTTCGGAAGCCTGTGATCAGAATTTTGTCATCGATGATTATTGTGGGATAGCTTGGTTCGCCGCCGCGTTTGACAATGTCGTTTCTGATTGTGTCACGGTCTTTTTCGCTGCATTGGTCAACGTCGATGTATTCGTATTCAACCTTTTTTTCAGAGAGATATCGTTTTGCGAGTCTGCACCAAGCGCATGTGCTCAAGGCGTAAAGGAGAATTTTGTGCTTCCTGTTTGAACCAGATACCTTCACTGTCTCTAGTTTCTTTGGCGTCAATCGAGTAAGCCTCAACGTTACACTATTCTAGTCGCTTTAAATGTGGTATCCGAACTTAGTTTTCACAACGGGTGAAATCTGTCCTTTCTGCAATGAAAACGCAGCAGTCTCAAATTCCCTGACCATTTGTCCTCTGCCAAAGGTGCCTAGGTCTCCGCCACGTTTCCCAGAAGGGCACAGAGAGACTTCTCGAGCTATGTTAGCGAATTTCTCGCCCTTGCCCAAGCGTTCTGAGACTTTCTTTGCTTCTGTCTCTGTTTTCACGAGTATGTGGGCGCAATGAACTTTGTCTGGCATACTGCAGATTGAAACTGTGGGAGCTTTATAACGCTTACCGTGACCTCAAAGTGGTCAGAAAACCGTAGGCGCTCTGTATTCCCCGTATATTTCGCGGAATACTCCGCAGATTTCGCCGAGCGTTGTGTACTCTCTGACCGCTTCGACTATGATTGGCATCAGATTTTCGTCTTTCTCGGCTGCAGCGTGCAATCGGCGTAGGATAGCGTTCACCTTTCGCCTGTCTCGCTTTCGGCGAAGAGACTGCAACTGTTCCAACTGCTTCTTTTCAACTGCTGGATCGACTCGCAGTGTTTTAATGGGCGTCTTCTTTTCAATCGCGAATTGGTTTAAGCCCACCACGATTCTTTCTTTCGCTTCAACTTCCCTTTGATGTCTATACGCGCTTTCGACGATTTCGCGCTGCATGTAGCCTTTCTCGATGGCTGCAACTGCGCCTCCCATCTCGTCGATTTTGTCGATGTACTTGGTCGCTTCTTCTTCTATTTGACTGGTCAGAGCTTCAACGCAATAGGCGCCAGCTAGCGGGTCAATAGTGTCGGCTACACCGCTTTCATGGGCTATGATTTGCTGTGTCCTCAACGCTATCGTAACCGCTTCCTCGATGGGTGTGGCATAAGCCTCGTCGTACGAGTTTGTATGCAGAGACTGGGTTCCGCCAAGAACAGCGGCCAAAGCATGTAAAGTAACCCGTACCACGTTGTTGAGCGGTTGCTGAGCCGTTAGAGCCACTCCTGAAGTCTGCGTGTGAAAACGTAGTTGCCACGAGGCTGGATTTTTCGCTTTGAACAGCTCACGCATGATTTTCGCCCATAAGCGGCGAGCGGCTCGAAATTTGGCTACCTCTTCTAGTAGATTGTTCTGGGCTGCGAAGAAGAACGATAAACGGCTCGCAAACTCGTCTAGGTTGAGTCCGCGTTTCATGGCTGCGTCAACGTAGGCTAAGCCGTTGGCAAGAGTGAACGCTATTTCCTGTGGCGCTGTGGCTCCAGCTTCACGTATGTGGTAGCCGCTTATGCTTATGGTGTTCCATTTTGGCATGTTCTTGGCGCAGTACTCGAAGATGTCGGTGACCAGCTTCATCGAGGGTTTTGGTGGAAAAATGTACAAGCCACGGGCAACGTATTCCTTCAAAATGTCGTTCTGAATCGTTCCGTCCAGTTTAACCTGAGGAACGCCTTGTCTCTCGCCCACCACCGCATACATGGCTAGAAGCACGGGAGCGGGTGCATTAATTGTCATTGAAGTTGTAACCTTGTCCAGTGGTATGTCGTTGAACAGGGTTTCCATGTCTTTGAGGCTGCTTACGCTGACTCCGACCTTTCCCACTTCGCCTCTTGCTAAAGCGTGGTCGCAGTCGAAGCCCATCTGCGTAGGCAGATCGAAAGCCACGCTGAGACCTGTTTGACCGTGCTGAAGCAGATACTTGAAGCGCTTGTTGGTTTGCTTGGCTGTTCCGAACCCGGCATATTGACGCATGGTCCAGAGTCGACCCCGATACATGGTTGAATAAATGCCACGTGTGAACGGGTATTCGCCTGGGAAAGCTAACTCTTGCGTGTAGTCAAAGTGTTTGATGTCGGAGGGAGTGTAAACTCGCTCTAGGTGCAGCATGGAATCTGTTGTGAACTGCTTTTTGCGCTCTGGGAACCTTTCAAGTGTCTTGGCGAGAGTTTCCCGTTTCCATTTTTCTTCCTGAGCCCGAATGCGCTTTAGTTCTTGTTGGTTGAACATGTAGACCAGCCCTATGATGAGAATGAATCATGGTTGCTAGTAGTATTTCGCCTGTGCTTTAAAGAATTATCAACATAAATGAACTCGAAGAAAATGCGTGTTGTTGCCCTACGTCCCTTAACACACACAACAACTTCATCGCAAATCAGATTTGCCTGCTAGCGTATTTGTATTCGGTGAAACTGTGTGAGTGATGAGCAGTCGGAAAGAGTGGTCGCCTATTACAAAAGAACCGCGGAGGATTACGACAAACAGTATCAAGTGCCTTTTTTCGAAGAAATCTACGACAAGATGACCTGGCATTATATTGAGCCTTACTTGCCAGAGGCTGGAGTTGTTCTAGATGCAGGCGGCGGCACCGGTAAATGGTCTATACCGATTGCTAGGAAGGGCTTGGAAGTGATAGTCTTTGATATCTCAAAGGATATGTTGAACGTCGCATCAGTGAAGGTGAAGGAAAGTGGCTTGGGGAGCAAGGTATCGCTTCGTGAAGGCGACATATGCCGGGTGCCATTTGCCGACAACACGTTCGACTTTGTACTAGCTGAAGGCGATCCCATATCGTACTGCAGCAATCCAGATTTGGCTGTCAAAGAACTGGGTAGAGTCCTTAAACCAAATTGCTATCTATCAGCTGGAGTGGACAGCCTCTACGGTATCTTACGGCGAATGCTCAGCCAGCCAGATGTTGACTTTGATCAGTTTCATACGGTGTATCGAGAAAAACGGTTTTACGCCAAGGATTGGGGCTTTCACTGTTGGCTTTTCACGCCAAGAGACCTTAGGAAGCTGTTCACTAAGCATGGCCTTAAGATTGTTAAGATAGTGGCTAAACCTGTAATGTTTATAAGTAGACCTGAAACCGAAGCTATTTTCAAAGACCGCCAAAAGGTTCAGAAGCTACTTGATGTCGAACTCAGATTCTGCGAGGAGACAAGCATTGTAGGCTACGGTGGTCATCTACAAGTCGTAGCACAGAAGAAAGCCTAGCTGCTGAACGCTACGCATCTAGCCATTTTCCGTTTTTCATAGCTAGTTTGCCGTCGAAGTGGATTTCGCCGTCTTTGCGCAGGTCTTTTATCATGTCCCAGTGGATGGCTGAATCGTTTTGGCTTAGTGTGTCCTTGTAGCCTCTTCCCAGCGCAAAGTGTACGGTGCCGCCGATTTTCTCGTCGAACAATATGAGCTTAACAGATTTTGTGATGCCGTAGTTAAAGCCTATGCCGAACTCGCCGATCCTCTTTGCGCCTTCGTCAGTTGAAAGTATCTTCTCTAAGAACGCCTGATTCTTCGATGCTTTGGCGTTCACCATCTTTCCTTTTTCAAAGGTCAATGTTATCCCTTCAACCACGTTGCCAAACCATATGGCTGGCACATCAAAATGGATATTGCCGTTGACGGAGTCCTCGACCACGCTGGTGAAGAGCTCGCCATCAGGCATGTTCTTGTCGCCGCCGGCAGCCACAGCCTTCCGATCCTTAATGCTGAATTCTAAGCGAGTGTCAGGGCTCACAATTTCAACCTTGTCAACCGCGTCTACATTCTGCTTGAGGATATGAAGCTTCTTTGACACTTCCGCCCAATCGATTAGACAAGCGTTAAAAACAAAGTCCTCAAACTCTGGCAACGACATTTCAGCCTCTTGAGCCAGAGCTTCAGTTGGATAAGCGAACACAACCCAGCGTGTTTTCTCAACTCTCCACTCATTCACTTCCTTCAGAGCCTTCATACGAGCGCTGATTCTGGCTGGATCTATGCTTGAAAGCTCCTTGACGTTTGAAGGCGCGCCCAATGAAATGTAAACATCGGTGTTCTTGATTTCAGCGAGTTCATGATCGGGGACGAAGCTCAGCTGCTCATCGCTAGCATGCTTGAGTAAAATGTATCTTGCTCCAGGCAAATCTGTTCGTATCCATGGATACGCGCCACGCGACATGGCATGCTTGTAGATCTCCAATGCTAGTTCCTTCGCAGAGGCGTCGGCTCGAATGAAAACGCGGTCGCCGCTCTTGGTCTTAGTCGAGTAATCGACCAGAAGTTTCGCCACATCAGTTATTCTTTTGTCCGGCATTAGAATACACCTTGAGTTGTTGGTGGAAAGAAGACATGTGATCAGCATTTAAACGTAGCGCGTGGTAGGTGTAAGCGCTGAGTGAAGTTATTCATGGATCCTGCTTGGATTTAAATGAGTCTAAAGAATACATACGAAATTTTAAATAGGACATACCCACGTTGACGAACGTAAAAACCGAGAAAGATACATCAGATGTGAGAGGGAAATGAGGACTCTTGACGTAGCGATGGTTGGAGTGAGCGCCGCGCTCTACGCTATAGTCGGATACCTTACGAATCTTGGGATAGTAAGTCCCGTGGTTGGAGTGGTCAGATTTTGGCCCTCGGTCATAGTTCCTGCTGTTTTCGCCGTGCTTTTCGGTCCTTGGGTTGGAGGAATAAGCGCCGCCATAGGCATTTTTATCGCTGATATGGTTCATCCTGGTCATGGAATAGCCTTGCTTAGCCTTACTGTAGGCGTACCATCGAATTTCGCTGGTTTCTTCTTAATCGGGTTGATTTCACGACACAACTTAAGATGGCGTCACATTGCCACTGCGTTAATTGCCGGCAGCCTAGCTGTAACAGGGATGATTGCATATTTACTGTATCTGATGTCTCTGACCATCGAAGTTGCTGCCTTATTTCTGGGAGTCTTCTTCGCCTGTTCCGCCATAGTTGTCGCGGTTGGACTGTGGAGGCCCGAATGGAAAAGCTATGGAACAGCGGCTGTTGTTGGACTCTTCGTGGGAAGCGCCTACATCGGCTTCGGCCTCTGGGCATACAGCCAATTTCTTCCTCTGCCACTTGCTCTTGGCTGGGAGCGCAATGCTCCGTTCTATGCCAGCTTCCTGTGGCTCGTCTGGACATTCGCTACTGAAATTCCTTTCTTGATAGCTATTGTTCCGCCGATCGTGAAGGCTTGCCACAGTGCCTTTCCAAGCCTCAAGCCGCCCGAGAAAAGAGGCAGTTAACGTGTGACGAAGACTGCCAAGGCATTTTCTCCCGCGGGAATCTCAAGTTTTTTCCAGATCTGCGACACTGAACCAGACGGCAAACCGATTACCGACATGGAACGGATAGGTGCTCGTGGAGGCGGCCTTGGCTCAAAGAAAGGCGTGCTCACCCAAGTAGCTATTGCAGAATCAAGAAAACCCGCTGTCAGAGTGTTCATAAATGGAAAACCCGCCCCTGAGGCACAGACAACGCGCACAGTAGTTGAAATGCTACTTACAAAAGCTAAGAAACCTTACGCTATTGCGATTCAGCACACGGTTGAAGTGCCTATTGGAGCTGGGTTTGGTGCAAGTGCGGGAGGCGCTTTGACAACAGGATTAGCTTTGTGTAATGCGCTCGATCTGAATCTCACCCTTCGGGACATCGGCAGAATCGCTCACGTAGCAGAGGTGAAATGCAAGACTGGGTTGGGCACGGTCAGCGGCATTCTTTTTGGGGGCGGATGCGTCATCGTCTTGGAGCCAGGTGCAATCAATCATGGATCAGTTGACTGCATACCAATCACGCCTGACTACCACATTGTTGCAGGGGTTTTTGAGCCGCGTCTGACCAGCGAGTTTCTCAGGTCAACAAGAAAACGCTCTGTGATAAACAAGATGGGACAGAGAACATTGGACTGTATCCTAGCTGAGCCTTCACTTGAGAATTTTCTTCATTCAAGCAGGGAGTTTGCGGAGAAAACCGGATTAGCTACAAGTCGTGTGATAAAGCTCATGGACGCGGCTGAAAAGGCAGGCGCTGTTGGCGCAGCTCAGAACATGCTGGGCGAGGCTGTGCACGCGTTGGTTGAGAGAGATAAGGTTAAAAGCGTTCTCACAGCCTTTCAGAGAGTTCTTCCAGCCAGCAAGATAGTTGTGGCGGAAGTCAGCCTCAACGGCGCACAGCTAGTAACGTGAACATTACATGTCTAGAAAACTCAACACGGTGCTTGTGGGCGGAACCTTCGACGCGTTTCACAAGGGACACAGAGCACTTCTTATGAAGGCTTTTGAGGCGGGTGACCGCGTCATGATAGGATTGTCTTCTGACCCATTGGCCCGCGAGTTGAGGAAAAACCACAATATCGCCACATACGAAGAACGACTCAAAGACCTTAGAGCTTTTCTAAGAAAGCAGCGAGTGCTCGACCGAGCCAAGATTGTGCCATTAGACACGCCTTACGGCATAACACTGTTCACAACCGTGGCGGACGGGTTAGTACTAAGCAAAGAAACAGAGCCTGTTGGTATTGACATCAACGAAAAACGCAGAGCAGGCGGACTCAGACCCCTAGAGCTTGTCGTGATCAACATGATTCCAGCCGAAGACAGGGTGCCGATTTCTTCAACTCGGATTCGGCATGGAGAGATCGACCGAGAAGGCCATTTGACCATACACAGAGAGCATGTTTAATACGGTTTCAGGCGCCATATTACTTCCCGTATTATGGGTGCGCAATAGTGCAGAGAACAGGCGTCGCAGAACTTCCGCTTCACCATGGGCACGCCCCTCGTTGGCTTGTTGCACGTATGACCAAACTTGCACATGAAATGACGACGATAATCGTCGATGAATACGGCAAAGAGGAGTTTCTTCGCCGAGTCTCCGATCCTTACTGGTTTCAGGCTTTGGGCTGCGTCTTAGGCTTCGACTGGCACTCCTCGGGCGTCACAACCGTGTTGACAGGCGTGCTCAAGAACGCGGTGAAGCCTGACCTACATGGATTGGCTGTGTGCGGCGGCAAAGGCCAGACATCACGAAAAACGCCGGAGGAAATAAGCCAAATAGGCGATGGTTTTCATCTATCCACGAGCAAGATCGAAGCCTTGCAGCACGCCAGCCGCATCAGCGCAAAAGTTGACAACACCGCCATTCAAGCGGGTTACCAGCTTTATCATCATGCGTTCTTTGTAACAGAAAACGGCGATTGGGCAGTTGTGCAACAGGGAATGAGCGACCAAGACAGAACGGCGCGGCGCTACCACTGGCTCAGCGAACACGTTCAAAGCTTTGTAGTTGAACCCCACGACGCCATCGTGGGCAACGCCAAAAGAGACGTTGCACTAGACATGACTGCCAAGGAAAGCGAAAACTGCAGAAAGGTCTCAACCGACCTCGCCAGAGAAAGACCTGAGAAACTAATCGGTCTAATGGAATCGATTCGACCTGCTTCTCAATCGTCGCTGCAAAAGTGGATGCCTGAACCAAAGATGAAGGAATACGCAGTGGAGTGGCTCTCTATGCCAAGAACACTCAACTGGAAACTTGCAAAAAGGCTTTACGAGTTTCAGCCCGAGAACTTCGAACAACTTTTAGGTGTGAGAGGAGTTGGACCTGCTACAGTTCGAGGATTAGCGCTAGTAGCCGAACTAATCTACGGCGCAGCGCCTAGCTGGAAAGACCCGGTTAAATACACCTTCGCCTACGGCGGAAAAGACGGCGTACCCTTCCCAGTTGATCGAAAAGCCATGGATCAGTCCATACAAATCTTGGAAAATACTATAAGAGATGCAAAGGTCACTGACGAGGAAAAGACGGCATCTTTGAAGAGACTTTTGAAATATACTTCAGTCACAAAGAATGAGCAACATCGACTCCTGAAAGCGAATGAACCATAAAGAATGTAAAACAATAACCCTGCTAATTAGATGTAGTGAGGCACCGGGCAGCGGAGTCTGAATGCAAGACTTGAAGGAAGTGGTAATTGAAGCCTCTTCTCTCTGCAAAGAATACACGCTCGGCGAGATCACAGTCAAAGCCTTAAATGACATAAATCTTCAAGTGACCGAAGGTGAATTTGTTTCAATCACTGGACCATCTGGCGCCGGCAAAACAACTCTTCTCAACATCATTGGCGGTCTAGACACCGTCACGCGTGGCGTGATCAGTGTTTTTGGACACGACCTTAGCGCACGCGATGAAGATTTTTTGGCAACCTTCCGCTGCGCTTACATCGGATTCGTCTTTCAATCCTACAACCTCATCTCCACCCTTACTTCTTCAGAGAACGTGGCCTTTGCTATGGAGATAGCGGGTTGGCCGACCGAACGAGCCGTGAGAAGAGCTAAGACACTATTGAAAACCGTTGGCTTATCTGATCGGGCAGATCACTTTCCCTCTCAACTTAGCGGCGGCGAGCAACAACGAGTAGCGTTCATTCGAGCACTTGCCAATAAACCGCCGCTACTACTTGTTGATGAACCTATGGGCAACTTGGACTTCAAAACTGGTCTAGAGATCGTGAAAATCTTGGAAGGGTTAAGGGAAAAGGGCAAAACAGTGATTGTCGTGACTCATGATGAAAGGATAATAGAGTTATCGCATCGAACAGTGCGCATGCTTGACGGAAGGATTGTTGAAGTTAATGAGTAAACGCTCATTTCCGCTAAAAGACCTTGTCCGAAGAAAGCTCCAAACCGCAGTCACCATGCTCAGTTTAACCGCCCTCACCACTTCAACCTTCTTTCTGCTCCTCTTCGGAGACACAATCGAATTCGAGGTTGCGCTGCTCAGCGCAGGGAGATTCACAATCTGGTTTTCGTACACATTTTCGCTCATTCTGTTCATCATGATTCTGCTCACATTCACAACAGCGGCTTTGGTAATGTCGTTTCTTGCTTCATTAGCGATGTCTCAGAGGACTCGGGACGTTGGCATAATGAAGGCTGTGGGATGTTTGACCGATGTGGTTTTTGGCTACTTTGTCTCCGAGATTTCCATTATGATTCTTGTCAGTTGCATTACAGGATTTGTTTTAGGATATTTCCTAAACATAGCAAGTATCAATCTATTGAACAATTTTGGTTTCACAATTCCACAAAAGCCTATTGACGTTTGGATAATTCCACCAGCATTTCTAGCCCTTGCCGTTGCGCCTCACTTTTTTGCAAGCCGCGCTATAGGCAAGGCGCTTATGATGAGGCCTTCTCAAGCGTTATCTGCCAGTCTCTCTTTTGGAATACCTTCGAAGTCGGCGATTTCTGCTCCATCAAAACTTGGGCTAACATTCAGAACAGCTTACAGAACGCTGACACGCCGAAGAATGCCAACCACCCAAGCAATAATGCTGCTGTCGCTTGTATTTACACTCACAACCGTGGCGGTCGCAGGAGGCACGATTTCGAATCAGACAATGCAGAGTTACGTGGAACGAGCGGTTCAGGAAAACGTCGTTCTCGTAGGTCACCCGGACGTCGTAAATCGGTATGTAAACCTACTGTCTCTCTTTTCCGAAGCAACACAGATCGGGGCTCCTATGAACCATCTCAGCCAAGAATATTTCATTTCGGACTCTTTGATTTCAAAATTGAGCACCACTACAGGAGTCGTCAAAGCTGACCCAAGACTCGTAATAGAGACCACAGTTTACGAAATCCCAAGAATCATCGCAGACCCAAACAGAGACCCCCCATACCTTGTAATAGGAGACCAAAGATCCCGCGACGCACTGATCTTAGGCTTAGAGCCAGAGAACACGGTAAGCGATTGGCTGATTTTGAGGGGAAGAAACCTGAATGGAACTGACACAGATTCAACGATGCTGGGCGACTCTTTGGCGCTTAGCTTGCTGTCAAGCCCGCTTGAACAAGGCGTGAATATATTCAATCAGGATTTTGCAATAGCTGGTGTCTGTGAAGATCCACTTAACAATGGAAACGTCGTATATCTGCCCCTAAGCACCCTGCAGTCAACACTAGGTCAGAACGACACCAATCTACTATTTATTCAAGTCGATCCTTCTCGGCTTTCGCAGACCCTTACCCAGATTGACGAGGAAATCCCAGAAACAGGTTTGGCCACGGTTGAGCTTAACAGAATCTTGCAGAAGCACATTGGGTTTCTCAACACAGGCTGGTCGCTGGTAACCTTTGCACCTTTATTCGTTTTGTTATCTGCGGTGCTTTGTCTTTCAGGTTATATGACGCTCCTCATCTCAGCTCAAAGACAAGACTTTGTTATTATGAGGGCTTTAGGAGCTAAACCCGGGTCAGTGACGATTATCGCCATGATGCAAGCTCTCATCATCGTGCTTAGTAGCGGAGCAATAGGACTTTCCACAGGATTGCTGATCTCTTTCTTTCTCTTGCCTGAAAGCGTAGTTTCAGGGTGGGCTATCCTTCAAGCTTTCCTCTGGTTCTTTGTAGCCTTAGCCTTAGTCGCAATCAGTAGCGTACTTCCAGCGAGAAGAACCGGGCAAAAGCGCGTCACCTAGGGAGCTTCTGAGTCTTAAGAAAAATAAAACATACGAGAGATATGAACCATGAAAACTCCAACGTCTAAAATATAAGTCAGAAGTTTTTTATATTTGAAATCCAAAGATTATATATTCAATATAAGGAGAGAACACCTCAACTTGATTGACAACGTCTTTCAGCAGTTTCGAGAATGGATTGACAAGAGGCATGAATACGCGAAATCATGGAAAGAGAAGAACCATGGCAAGGTTGTGGGCTACTTATGCACTTACGTACCAGAGGAAATAATCTATGCCGCGGACATCCTCCCCGTCAGAGTTTTGGGCAGTCATGAACCTCCAACTGTGACTGAACCATACATATTCGCGATGTACTGTCACTTCTGCCGCGACTGCTTGGCGCAGGGACTCAAGGGCAGATTCGATTATCTGGACGGCATTGTTGAGGGACAATCGTGTATTCATCTGAGGCAGGCGTTTAACGCTTGGCGGCTGCACATACCCATCGACTATGCTTACTACATTTACGTGCCTCACGGAATCCAGACGCGTCGAGCCGTGCCGTACTTCACAAGGGAATTGGGCAAGTTCAAAGAAAGCCTGGACAAATGGACAGGTGAAACTATCACAAATGAAGACCTGGACAAAGGCATTCAGATACTTAATCGCAATAGAGAGCTGATGCGAAGAGTAACCGAATACAGAAAGCTGAACCCGCCCAAGATCACAGGCTTGGAAGCAATGGAAATGACACTCGCAAGCCAAATGGTGGACAAACGAGAACACAACAAGCTCTTGGAGCAGTTACTACAGGAGTTGCCTAACCGGGAACTGCAGCGCAAAGCTGACATACGCTTGATGATCATTGGCAGTGAAGACGATGACAGAGTTTTCATGAAGAATGTTGAAGATTTGGGCGCTACCTTCGTTGTCGACGAACACTGTACGGGCACGCGTTATTACTGGGACAATGTTACGCCAAGCGAAAACCGGCTTGAAGCGATTGCAGCACGCTACGTTAATCGTGTTCCCTGCCCCAGCAAAGATTGGCCAGAATTGACTCGAGTTCAGCATGCAGTCAATTTGGCTAAGGAGTACAATGTAAACGGCGCGTTGATCATTCAGAACAAGTTCTGCGATCCTCATGGCATTGAGATTCCGCCCTTGAAAGAAGCGTTAAGCCAAGTTGGAGTGCAGACTTATCCGTTGGAATTCGACGTCACCGTGCCGTGGGGGCAGTTCCGAACCCGCGTTGAAGCGTTTCTCGAAACTCTAACCGGTTTGGAGGAGTTGTTCTAACACGGCATCAGCAGTTGAATTGAAAGAATATCCAAGCGAGCCGTTGAAGTGTTGGGATCGAGCAAAAAACCTTCGGAAGAACTACTACGAGGAATACTTACATGCGCACGAGAAAGGCAGTTTACGGTGGGCTGGAGGCGCCTGGTCGTTCAGCAGCATACCTGCTGGCTTAGGCGAAGACGTCTACTGCATAACAGGTGAGCCCTACGGCGCCACCATTGCGTTTTACAAAGACTTCGCAGCCAAATGCCACGATGCCACTGAAGCGGCTGGTTTCCCACGTACATTATGCGCTTACATGCGCAACTACTGGGGTTCCATTCTTCTCGACAAGTACGTTTTGACTGATGGTGCAGTTGTTGACGGTTATCCCGCGCCTGATTTCATTTGGCAAGACCACATCTGCTGCAGCCATGGCAAATGGTATCAACTGGTGAAGTGGCTGGAGAAGAAACGGGGCAAAGATGTTCCTATGTACAGCGTGGACGTGTCGGTGGGCTATCCATGTGACTTCGAGCCTGAAGAAGATTACAAGGTGGATTACATTGTTGGGCAACTGAGTGACGGCATCGAATGGCTTGAAAAAGTCACTGGACGAGAATACCAAGACCGACTGCTCTGCGACGCCGTTTGGAACGAGATGAACGCGACGTCGTTGTGGGCTGATATCTGCGCCTTGAACCAAGCAGTGCCCGCACCGCTGGACGAGAAAACCATGTATTCATTGTATGTTATGGGTACGTTGATGAAGCATACTCACGAGTGCGTAGCCTTCTATCAAACCTTGCGCGACGAGGTTAAAGCCCGTGTTGAGCGTGGCATAGCCGCGGTTTCAACGGAACGCTTCAGGGTCATAACTGACACTCAGCCGCCTTGGGGTTTCTTAAAAATATTCAGGGAAATGGAAAAATACGGCGCCGTATCAGTTGGCTCTCTATACACCTTCGGCTTGATAGGCATGTGGCAGTACCTCCCCGACGGCACATGGATGCCAAAACCAGTGCCACCGAAGAAGCCGCAGACAAGAGACGAAGCCCTGCAGGCTATTGTACGCTGGACCATGCATAAGCCTGAGTGGGCGCATTTCTACCAGCCGGAATTGAAGACTAAGATGATGGAGAGCATAGTTAAACAGTGGAAAGTCAACGCCGTGCTGCTGCATTACAATCGTGGCTGTGAAGGCTTGAGCGTGCACATCGCTGAGAATCGTCTCGGCTTAATGCAAGCAGGTGTTCCGGTGTTTCCGTTCGAGGGCAACATGGGTGATGAACGAGACTTCGATTTGACCGGCACCTTGGCGCGGCTTACAGCATTCTTCGAGAGCACAGGATTGAGGAGACTCAAGGAGTGAATGGGCTAGATGATAACTGCTGGAGTTGACATCGGAGCCAAATACGCCAAGGTTGTTATACTGAAAGATGGGCAGGTAGTGGCTAGGGCTAAGGCTCTGGTGGGATTCGACCTGCTCAAGTCTGCTGCTGAAGTGTTTGAGGTTGCTCTGAAAGACGCTGGGCTCTCCCGAAACGACATTCAAAGGGTTGTATCCACGGGCATGGGAAGGAACACGATTGTGCAGAAACCGCCAATCACTGCTGACGAAGCAGTTTCAGAAGTGGCTTCGGCGGCTGCAGGCGCTTACTATGCTATTCCTACAGCTAAAACCGTGATCGACGTGGGCGCTGAGGAGGGGAGAGGCATAAAAGTCGAAGGCGGCAAGGTTAGAGACTTCGTTATCAACGAACGCTGTGCCGCTGGCGCAGGAACCTTCATCGAAGCCATGGCCAGAGCCTTGGAAGTCAAAGTGGAAGACATGGGACCATTGTCGCTTAAGTCGATGAACACAATTCCCATGAACGCTCAATGCTGTGTCTTCGCCGAATCTGAGGTCGTGTCGCTCATTCATTCAAAGATCTCCAAAGAAGACATTTCAAAGGCTATTCACGATGCCATTGCTGGGCGCATAAGCTCCATGGTGCTCCGCGTCGGCGTGGAAAAAGACGTGGTTCTCATCGGCGGCGTAGCCTTAGACCCCGGGTTCAGACCGCCGTTGGAAAAGGAGCTCAAAGCCAGCATAATCATACCCGAGTATCCGGAGTACGTGAGCGCTTTGGGAGCCGCGGCAATAGCGGCTGGCTCAATGAGGTGAAAGCGCAAGATGGCTCAAACCCAGGTGAAAACGCAGGAATACTGGCGATGGCCCGAGTACAGGCATACAGTTTCAAATGTGGATTGGAGCCATGCTAAGTCGATAACTGCTGGAGTCGACATCGGCTCTGTGGGCAGCAAAGCAGCTGTCTTAGTTGACGGTGAACTCTACGCGTATGCTGCGATGAGAACTGGCGGCGTGAGCGAAGCTACAGCAATCAAAGTGGTCAGCTGGGCTCTCGAAGGAACCGGCCTTGAAACCGGAAAGCTCAATTACGTTGTGGGGACAGGATACGGTCGAGTCAATGTTCCGTTCGCCAAGAAAACCATCACTGAAATCGCCTGTCACGCACGCGGCGCACATTACATTTACGGTCCGACAGTGCGCACCGTTCTCGACATAGGTGGACAAGATTGTAAGGCGATTCGCTGCGACGATAAAGGCAAGGTTGTATCCTTTCTCATGAACGACAAATGCGCAGCTGGAACGGGACGAGGCTTGGAGGTATTCTCCGACTTGATCAGCGTGCCCATTCAAGACTTAGGCAAAGTCTCGCTCTGCGTCGATCAAGAGCCTCCTCCAGTCAGCAACACGTGCGTCATATTCGCCAAAGCCGAGGCACTTGCACTGCTGCGGCAGGGCTGGACAAAAGAAAAGGTGGCAGCTGCATATCACGCTGCTATGGCCGATCGAATCGTTGACCTCCTCAACCGAGTGGGCCTTGAAAAGGACTTCGTCATCACTGGCGGCGTTGCCAAGAATATGGGCATCGTCACACGACTCGAGAAGATATTGAAAACCACGCCGCTTGAACCTAAGATGGATCCGATTTTGGCTGGAGCGTTAGGTGCAGGTCTGTTCGCAAAAGCGTTGTACGAGAAGGAGCAGGGGCTTCGTTAGATGAGAGCGCACTACGGATACAAAGACGGTTCGGGCGACTACTTCATCATCGTAGACACGGACAAATGTGACGGCTGCGCCAAATGCGTAGAAGCCTGCCCCTACGGAGTCCTAGAAACGGTGCCCAACGAATTTGACATCGAGGGCAACCCCATGACGGCAGTTAAAGAAGAACATCGGAAAAAGATTAAGTACAGCTGCGCACCGTGCAAACCTATGACTGGCGAACGCAAACTGCCGTGCATAATCGCCTGCAAACCGGGCGCCATTGAACATTCTTGGTAGTGAAAGTTGAGCGCTGCTGAATATTACGACAAAAAGTCGTCAAACTATGATGCTGTTTTTGAGACGCTACTCTTCAAAGTGTACGATGCAATCACTTGGCGATACTTGGAACCATACTTGCCAGCAAGTCCAAATGCTCTGATTCTTGACGCAGGAGGCGGAACGGGCAGGTGGGCTATTCGAATGGCTAAAAAGGGCTGCAAAGTAATGCTGTTGGATATTTCGGA